>ERZ506425.38-NODE-38-length-119491-cov-8.09075_pt1 | contig 119491 bp, 122 predicted proteins | sample MGYA00513667_ERZ506425 | MGnify/ENA metagenome assembly ERZ506425
GACGTGTGCTCTTCCGATCTGGACGCATTTCGGCTGTTTTCGGCTCAAATGCGTCCGCCGTGTGGGAGTTAGGCGTTTTTGAGGGTGTTCTTTTTGGCGGGTTAGGCCGCCTCGGCGGAGGCGAGCTCGGGGTTGTGGATGGCGAACGCCATCTCGGCGAGGTGAACGCCGCGCGTCAGGAACTCGTGGGTCCTGCAGGGGCAGTCGTTCTGGCGGCCGAGCTTGGCGATGTATCCGTTGATGTAGTCGACCTCGGTCTCGCGGCCCTTGGTGAGGTCTTGGTACATCGAGGGGTAGTGCAGCGGGTTCGCCACGCGCGAGACGTACTCGACGTCGTGGAGTTCGTGCTGGCGGTCCTGGACGAGCTCGACGCCGGCGCGCTCGCAGGCGTCGTAGGCCTCGTCGATGAGCTGCTTGGCCATGTCGAGGGCGCCGGGGTACTCGATGAACTGGCCCATCTGGATCTGGTACATGGTGCAGAGCGTGTTCACGACGGAGTTGAAGATGACCTTCGCCATGCAGGTGCCCTTGAGGTCGTTGCCGTAGGAGGGGTTGAAGTTCGCGGCCTTGAAGTCGTCGAACATCTGCTGCTCGACGAGGGTCTTCTCGCCGGTCATCGAGACCAGGCGCATGGCGCCGGCACCCGGCTTGCCGATGAAGTCGACGTCGGCGGGGTCGTTCATCACCGTCGCGACCATGGCGGTGCCGCCGTAGATGTTCTCGTCCTTGAAGTACTTCTGGAGCTTCTCGAAGTGGCCCCAGCCGTTCATGGCGCTAAAGACCACCTGATGGTCCTTGAAGAGACCCGCCTTCGCGCATCGCTCGAGCACGTCTGCGAGCTGCATCTGCTTGACCATGACAATCCAGACGTCGGGGTCTCCCTGGTACTGCTCGGGGGTGCAGACGCTGACGGGGACCACGTGACGGTTCTCGTGGTCGCGGCTCACCGTGACGCCGCCTCGCGCCTGCGCCGCGTCGACGTTGGGCTGCCAGCAGTCGACGAAGTCGACCTTCTTGCCCGCGAGCTCCTGCAGAAGGACGCCGTAGCGGTATCCCATTGCCCCTGCCCCGAGGATCGCGTAGTGGAGCTCGTTGTCTGTGCTTGTCATGCCTGATGCGCTTCCTTTCCTGCCGGCTTTGCCGGCGCCTGTGCGAAATCGCTGCAAAAAAGCGAGGGCCGCTTGGATTGCTCCATAGCGGCCCTCGCTGATCAGCCGCCCGTTATCGACGGGCTGGCTGTGTATGCCAACCCGTTCTAGATAATCAGAATGCTGATAATCGAAGCGGTGAACATGTTTGAGATGCGACCTTTCGCGCGGGCGGTGCCTTACGGCCGCCCTTGGTGTGTGGACAACGGCAAGTCTGAACTCAGCCCGGCTCGGCGCAACTCGTTGTTACAAACCCGAAATCCGTGCGGGCGGCGTGCCCGTGTGCCTCGACTGTTGGGTTACCATCCGACACATTGTTTCTAGAAATGAATGGGAGCGCACATGACGTTTGAGAAGATTGGGCTGACCGACATCGAGCTCGCGCCGTTCACGGCATTCGACAAGGGCTGGGGCCTCGTCACCGCAGGAGATGCCAAGAAGTACAACACGATGACCGTGAGCTGGGGCGGGCTCGGGACGCTGTGGAACAAGCCCGTCGCGACCATCTACATCCGCCCGCAGCGCTACACCAAGCAGTTCGTCGACGCGAACGAGCGGTTCACGGTCTCGCTGTTCGATGGCGATCATAAGCGTGAGCTCGGGGTCCTCGGCACAAAGAGCGGCCGAGACGGGAATAAGGTCGCCGAGGTCGGATTCACTTCCGTCGAGCTCGCCGGTCAGGTCGCCTTCGAGGAGGCGAGCCTTGTGCTCGTGTGCCGCAAGCTCTACGCAGACGAGATCCGGCCCGATAAGTTCATCGACGCGTCCTGCGACGAGCGCTGCTACCCGGGGCACGACTACCACACGTTCTACATCGCCGAGGTCGAGCAGGCATATATCCGCGGGTAGCGCGAGGCCTTCAAGCGGGCGCGATTGGCTCCGGCGATTTGCGGACCGGGGGATGATTCCTGCGGGCGGGTCTGTGTCTCACGTTAAGAGCAAGCCGGGGTGCTGCTCTTTGCGCACTTTCGCGCTTCGGGCTACGCAGACGCTTTCACTCGACGCACTTTCAGGTCTCGGGCTACGTTCCTAAGGAGGATTAGCGCTCTTTGGGCCTAGCGAATTGATAAAACCCAGCTTGCGAATGGCAGTAAAAGCCCATGCCTTCAATTGCTCGTAGCCCAAGGGGGCAAAGTGCGTTTGTTTTTGCCTAATTCGTAGCCCGATGTCGCAAAGTGCGGGTCTGTATTTGTGGGATCCATCGGTCTCCTCTTCTTCCGCGTCCGTCGCGTCACACCATCCACACCGCTCGCCGCGTCTTGCTTGAACCTGCCGCCACGCAGGCGTACACTCAACCAGAACCTTTAAGCGCGGCCCGAGAGACCAGCAAGGTGAGATGCTCCCTCAACTTGAGGGACACCCATACGCATGCTGGATGTCCTGTGCCGCGATTCAACGGTCAGGGCATCTTTTTTGTCGAAGGGAGTCCCATGGAAGAGGCCAAGCTCAAGGCCCAGATCATGGACGAGCAGGCGATGGGCCGAGCCCTCACCCGTATCGCCCACGAGGTCATCGAGCGCAACGAGGGAGCCGAGGGAATCGGCATCGTCGGCATCGTGAGCAGGGGAGCGGTCATCGCCCCGATGCTGGCGGACGAGATCGAGAAGATCGAGGGCATTCGCCCGCCGGTGGGCACGCTGGACATCAGCTTCTACCGCGACGATGTCAGCCGCGCGATCGCCCCGGTCCTGCACAGCACCAACATCCCGTTCAACGTCGATGAGCGCGACATCATCCTCGTGGACGACGTCCTGTACACGGGCCGCACCATCCGCTCCGCCCTCGACGCGCTGATCGACTATGGCCGCCCCAAGACGGTCCAGCTCGCCGTGATGGTCGACCGCGGCCACCGCGAGCTCCCCATCCGCGCCGACTACGTCGGCAAGAACGTCCCGTCCTCTCGCGACGAGGACGTTCGCGTCAACATCAAGCCCAGCGACGACACCACTTCCGTCGAGATCTGGACCAAGCCGAGCAAGCACAACGGAGGTGCGCAGTAATGCTCTCAGTCAAGCACCTGATCGACACCACGAGCCTCACCGAGGACGACATCTATCAGATCCTCGATACCGCTCGCGCGTTCGAGGACGTCAACAACCGCGCCATCAAGAAGGTCCCCGCCCTTCGTGGCCGCACGATCGTGAACCTCTTCCTGGAGCCCTCGACCCGCACGAAGTCTTCCTTCGAGCTCGCCGAGAAGCGCCTTTCGGCGGATTCCCTCTCCATGGGCGGCGCCACCTCCTCGGTGGTCAAGGGCGAGTCGCTCGCCGACACCATCCAGACGATCGACGCCATGAACGTCGACATGTTCGTTTGCCGCGCCAAGCTCGCCGGCACCCCGCAGAAGATCACCGAGCACACCGACGCTATCGTGATCAACGCCGGCGACGGCAAGCACCAGCACCCGACGCAGGCCATGCTCGATCTCTACACCATCCGCAAGCAGTTCGGCCACCTCGACGGCCTCAAGGTCGCCATCGTCGGCGACCTGTCGCACAGCCGCGTGTGCGGCTCGCTCGTGCCCGCGCTGAGGACCGTCGGCGCCGACGTTACCCTCGTCGGCCCCCCGACCTTCCAGGTCGACGACCCCGACTACTTCGGCGTGCCGCAGACGGCCGACTTCGACTCCGTGATCCCCGAGATGGACGTCGTCTACATGCTGCGCGTCCAGCTCGAGCGCATGGAGGGCGCCTCCATCCCGTCCCGCCGCGAGTACAACCGCCTGTGGGGCCTCGACATGAGCCGCGTCGACAAGATGAAGCCCGAGGCCATCATCTGCCACCCCGGCCCGATGAACCGCGGCATGGAGATCAACGCGGACGTCGCCGACTGCGCCCGCTCTAGGATTCTGACCCAGGTCAACGCCGGCGTGCTCACCCGCATGGCCGAGATGTACCTGCTGCTGGGAGGAGAGAACAATGGCATTTCTGCTTAAGGGCGCCCACGTCGTCGACCCGCAGGTGGGGCTCGACGGCTTCCGCGACGTTTTGATCGATGACGGCAAGATCGCCGCCGTCTCCGAGGCCCTCGAGGCCCCGGCCGGCGCCGAGGTCATCGACGCCCACGACAAGTACCTCGTCCCCGGCCTCGTGGACATGCACGTCCACTTCCGCGATCCCGGCTTCGAGTACAAGGAGACCATCGAGACCGGCTCTGCGGCCGCGGTCCACGGCGGCTTCACCGACGTGGCAACCATGCCCAATACCGACCCCGTTACCGACACCGGCGCCGAGGTACGCTACCAGATTGACCGCGCCCACGCCGCCGGCCTGTGCCACGTGCGCCCCATCGGCGCCATGACGCGTGGCGAGAAGGGCGAGTCCTTGGCCGAGATCGGCGACATGGTCATCGAGGGCGCGAGCGCCTTCTCCGACGACGGCCACGGCGTCCAGTCCGCCGGCATGATGCGCACCTGTATGGAGTACATTGCCCAGTTCGACCGCGTCGCGCTCGCCCACTGCGAGATCGAGTCGCTCTCGGGCCACGGCGTCATCAACGAGGGCCGCGCCTCCACGCGCCTCGGTATGTTCGGCTGGCCGGCGCTGGCCGAGGAGCTCGAGATCTACCGCGACATCGAGCTCGTCCGCCTCACCAACTGCCCGCTGCACATCTGCCACATCTCCACGCGCAAGGGTCTCGACCTCGTCCGCGCCGCAAAGGCCGACGGCCTGCCCGTCACATGCGAGGTCACGCCGCACCACCTGTTCCTGTGCGAGGACGACATCACCAACACCTACGACACGAACCTCAAGATGAACCCGCCGCTGCGCACGGCCGATGACGCCGCCGCGCTTCGTGAGGGCGTCCTCGACGGCTCCATCGACTGCATCGTCACCGACCACGCGCCGCACGCCCCGCACGAGAAGGACTGCGAGTGGGAGATCAGCTTCTTCGGCATCGTGGGCCTCGAGACCTCGCTTCCGCTCATGCTGCAGAACCTCGTCGACACCGGCAAGATGAGCTGGTCGCGCCTCGTCGAGGTCATGGCCGTTAACCCGCGCCGCCTGCTGCGCCTCGAGCCGGTGAGCATCGCCGAGGGCTCCGCCGCAGACCTCACCCTCATCGACCCCAAGAAGTCCGTTGAGATCACGCCCGAGTACCTCAAGAGCCGCTCCAAGAACTCCGCTTGGCTCGGCCAGACCCTCACGGGCGTCGCGACCGACGTCTGGGCCGGTGGCCGCCGCGTGCTTACCGATGGCGTCGTCACGCCCCAGCACTAGGGGACGCAGATGACCCTCATGTCCAGGGTGCGCGAGCACACCTATACAGTGGTCGAGAACGAGGCGGTCGGCGACGGCATCTGGCGCATGGTCTTTCGCGCACCAAAGCTCGCCGGCTCCCTTGAGCCCGGTCAGTTCATGAACTTCCGCGTTCCCGGCGCCAAACAGATTCTGCGCGTGCCCCTCTCGTTCGCCTCCGCGGACGTCGAGTCCGGCACCGTCGAGATCGTCTACGCGGTCGTCGGCGATGCCACCCGCGTCCTCACCAAGATGGCGGCAGGCGAGTCCTCCTCCGTCCTGGGCCCCTCCGGAAACGGATGGGCCGTCCGCGAGGGCCAGGGCCGCTCGGTCGTCGTCGGCGGCGGCGTGGGCGCCCCTCCGGCCGTCGCCGCGGCGGGGCTTCTTGCAAAGAAGGGCGTCGCCTTCGACGGCGTGCTCGGCGCGCAGACCGCCTCCAAGCTCTGGGGCGTCGACCGCCTCGCCGAGCTCGGCGCAGGTCAGGCGCTCGCCACGACCGACGACGGGTCCTTCGGCATCAAGGGCTTTACCACCGACGCCCTGCGCGAGCTGCTTTCGCAGGGAGACTACGACACGGTCTACACCTGCGGCCCGCAGGTCATGATGCGAGGCGTCGCCGCGATCTGCCGCGAGTCGGGTATCAAGTGCCAGGTTTCCATGGAGCGCATGATGTCGTGCGGTTTCGGCGCGTGCAACACCTGCAACGTGCTCATGGCCGACGGCACCTACAAGTCGTGCTGCATGAACGGTCCCGTCTTCGACGCCGAGGAGGTGGCGTGGTAATGGAGGAGAGCTCCGTGAACATGGCCGTCGACCTCGGCGGCGTGAAGATGCAAAACCCTGTCAACACCGCGTCGGGCACCTTCGGCTTCGGCTGGCAGTTCGAGGGCTTCTTCGACGTGTCGCGCCTCGGCGCTATCACGACGAAGGGATGCTCCGCCGAGCCTTGGCTCGGCAACCCCGAGCCCCGCATGTGCGAGGTCCCCTCCGGCATGATGAACACCGTCGGCCTCGCCAACCCCGGCGTCGCAGGCATGCTCGGCGCCTGCGGCGACTATCTCCGCGAGCTCGAGGGCCGCGGCTGCCGCGTGATCTTGCAGGCGGCCGGCCACTCCCACGAGGAGTACATCGCCGCCGTCGAGAAGATCGAGGAGCTCGCGCCGTGGTGCTCCGGCATCGAGCTCAACATCTCCTGCCCCAACATCGCGCGCGGAGGCGCCCTTGTGGGCGGCACCCCGGAGTCCGCCTCCGAGGTCGTCGAAGCGGTTCGCGACCGCGTGCATAGGCCCCTCTTGGTAAAGATGGCCCCGGTGCGCGTGCCCGAGATCGCCCGCGCGTGCGAGGCGGCGGGCGCGGACGCCCTGTGCCTCATCAACACCATTAACGGCATGCACCTTAACGTGCATACGCGCAGGAGCATGCTCTCCAAGCCCACCGGCGGCGTCTCCGGCCCCGCTATCCACGCCATCGCCGTTCGCATGGTGTGGGAGGCCGCCAATGCCGTGAAGATCCCCGTCAATGGCATGGGCGGCGTCGCCACGTGGGAGGACGCGGCCGAGATGATCTTGGCCGGCGCGACCTCCGTCACAGTGGGCACCGCGAGCTTCTACGACCCGACCGCGGCCGCAAAGATCGTGGACGGCCTTGCCGCCTGGGCAGCCGAGCAGGGAGTTTCCGACATCAACGAGTTGATTGGAGCCGTAGAATGCTGACGTACGAGCAAGCCTCCGACAAGGTCATCATCGCGCTCGACTGCAGCCGCGAGCGCGCCTTCGAGCTCGCCGACATGCTCGCCGGTAAAGCCACCTGGGTCAAGGTCGGCATGACGCTTTTCTATGCCGAGGGCCCGTCGATCGTCGCGGCCATGCGCGAGCGCGGCCTCAAGGTCTTCCTCGACCTCAAGGTCCACGATATTCCGTTCCAGGTCCAGGGCGCCGTGCGCTCCGCCTCCATGACGGGCGCCGACATCATCTCGATCCACGGCCTGGGCACCGCCCCCATGGTCGAGGCGGCCCGCAAGGGCGCCGAGGAGGCCGCCGGCGAGCGCGGCGGCGACCGCACGCGACTCGTCGCGATCTCGGTCCTCACGAGCATGGACCAGGAGGCCCTCGCCTCCATCGGCGTTACGGGCACCGTCGCCGAGGAGGTCAGCCGCCTGGCAAGCCTGGCCTACGGCGCCGGTTCCGACGGCATCGTGTGCTCCCCGCAGGAGGCCTCCGAGATGCGCGCTCTTCTTGGCCCGGACGCCCTCATCGTGACCCCGGGCGTTCGACCGGCGGGAGCCGCCGTCGGCGATCAGAAGCGCATCGCCACCCCGGCGGCCGCCATCAAGGCCGGTGCTTCCAAGCTCGTCATCGGCCGTCCGATCACCGGCGCCGACGACCCTGTGGCCGCATTCGACGCAATCGTCGAGGAGCTCATGGCCTAGCGCATAAGCCCATATAAGCTGCTTGCGGGGTCGCCTGGGGTCTTATAGACTCCCCAGGCGGCCCCGTTTGCGCTGCTTGTGGCGCATATTTGCCCGGTTATGAAAAAGTTATAGCCGCTGAGCTGCTCTTTTTCGATTTCTTCTTGCAATTGAGCAGGTAAATGGGCATAGTAATTACCCGGAAAGTCGAGCGCCCCGATACGGCGCGCGCCGACTGCTTTTTTAGCAGCAATGTTTGGAGGACACAATGGCTCTACCTCAGCTTACTCCCGAGCAGCGCAAGGCCGCACTCGAGAAGGCCGCCCAGGCCCGTCACGAGCGCGCTGAGCTCCGTGAGAAGATCAAGTCCGGCAAGGTCTCCCTCGCCGAGGTTCTCGATTCCGACGACCCCATCGCCAACCGCATGAAGGTCTCCGCCCTCATCGAGTCTCTCCCCGGCTACGGCAAGGCCAAGGCCGCCAAGATCATGGATGAGCTGGGCATTTCCGCCACCCGTCGCGTCAAGGGCCTCGGCGCCCGTCAGCGCGAGCAGCTCATCGAGGCGCTCTCCAAGTAAGTGGCTAGGACTCCGCATCTCTTCGTCGTTTCCGGACCGTCAGGAGTGGGCAAGGGCACGCTGGTCGCAAAGCTGCGGCAGCGGGTTCCTGGCCTGGGCCTGACGGTCTCGGCCACCACGAGGAGCCCCCGGGAGGGGGAGATCGATGGCGTCCACTATCACTTCCTTTCGGATGAGGAGTTCAGCCGCCGCGTCGAGGCCGGCGAGTTCCTCGAGTGGGCCCATGTCCATGGCCACTGCTACGGTACGCTCAAGAGCGAGGTCAGCCGCATCTTCGGCGAAGGCCATTCCGTCGTCCTCGAGATCGACGTGCAGGGCGGCTTGAATGTGCGCAAGGTCTGGCCGGGCGCCGTCCTCGTGTTCATCGAGCCTCCTTCCGCAGAGGAGCTTGAGCGCAGGCTTCGGGGCCGCGGCACTGAGGACGAGGCGAGCATCGAGCTGCGCCTCAGCAACGCCGCTGCCGAGATGGCCGTTGCGCCGTCATACGACGAGCGCATCGTCAACGACGACCTCGACCGAGCGGTCGGCGAGCTCGCCGACCTCATTGATTCATACGAGACGAAGGAAAGGTCTCTTTAGATGTCCGTCACCAAGCCCAGCATCGATACCCTGCTCGAGAAGACCGAGCACAACCCGTTCCTGCTATGCTCCATCGCGTCCAAGCGCGCCTGCGACATCAACAACATGATTCGCGGCCAGCACCTGCGCGTGACCGCCATCCAGGACTTCGACGACATCACCACCGTCGTCTCCGGCAAGGACACCGTCTCCATCGCCATGGAGGAGATCGAGTCCGGCACCCTGGGCTTCGTCAAGGAAGAGTTTGACGAGGACATCAAGGGCGCCAACACCATCTCTCTTTAAGCCATGACGGAAAGACTCTGCCTCGTTCATTACCACGAGATCGGGCTCAAGGGCAAGAACCGCTCAACCTTCGAGAACCAGCTCGTGACCAATCTCCATAGGGCCCTGCGCGACTTCGAGGTGCGCAACATCCAGCGTATCTCGGGTTATGTGGTCGTCGAGTCCGAGGACCGCCAGGCATCTGAGGCTATGGCGGCGGCCATCAGGCGCGTGCCCGGCGTGGCCCGCGTCTCGCTCGCGTACAAATGCGGCCTTGATGAGCAGGAGTTCATCGCCGCCGCCATTCGAGCGATGGGGGAGGCCGGCGACTTCACGAGCTTCAAGGTGCATGCTCGCCGAAGCTCCACCACCTATGAGCGCCATACCCTCGAGATGAACCAGCTCGTCGGCTCGGCTCTTTGCGAGGCGTTCCCGGAAAAGAAGGTCGACGTCCACAACCCCGACGTCACCGTCGTGGTCCATGTCGTCCAGGGCTCCACCTACGTCTACGCGGCCTCCGCCCCCGGCGTCGGCGGGCTTCCCGTAGGCACTGCCGGCAAGGTCGTCACGCTGCTTTCGAGCGGCTTCGACTCGCCGGTGGCCACCTGGATGGTCGGCCGCCGCGGTGCCATCTGCGTTCCGGTGCACTTCTCCGGACGCCCGCAGACCTCCGACACGAGCGAGTGGCTCTGCGACGACATCGTGGAGGCCCTCGCGCCTTCCGGCGTCGTCGGGCGCCTCTATGTGTGCCCGTTCGGCGACAAGCAGCGCGAGATCTCGCTCGCGGTGCCCCAGAGCCTTCGCATCATCATGTATCGCCGCCTGATGTTCCAGGTCGCGGAGCGCGTGGCCGCCCTCGAGGGCGCCAAGGCGCTCGTTACCGGCGAGTCGCTCGGCCAGGTCGCCTCGCAGACCCTCGAGAACATCTGGGCCGTCGACGAGTGCGTCCAGATCCCGGTCCTGCGGCCGCTCATCGGCTCCGACAAGCAGGAGATCATTCATCGTGCCGAGCAGATCGGCACCTACGACATCTCGTGCCAGACGGCGCCCGACTGCTGCACGCTCTTCATGCCTCGTCGCCCCGAGACCCATGCGCGCCTCGACCAGGTCCATGAGGCTTGGGAGAGCTTCGATCACGAGGCGATGCTTGAGGACCTCATCGCGAATATCGAGTACAAGGACTTCAGCCAGTGCCCGAGCTACCATGCGCCGCGCGGCAGGCTTCGCGCGCACCACAACGAGCTCGGCCCCTCGCCCGAGAAGTCGGCTCCCGAGGAGTAGCCCGAGCGTACATCCTCGCATCGATGCAAGGAGCTTCCGCAGAATTCAGCCCGCCCGCCTCATATATGGAGACGGGCGGGCTTTTGCGTGGCGAGCGGGCTCGCTTATGCCGCGAGCGGAAACGGGCGCCGGAAGCCCGTCCTCCTTGCTTGGCGACATTGAGGCTAGCGGATCTGCGCGAATGGGGCCTGGGCTGCAAAGACGCTTAGTACGAGCAGTTTTCCGCCAGCGTTTGGCAAGAATAACGCAAGATGCGGTTGTGAAGCCAACTTTTGCCGAGGTGCGGCGACGCGCCTTAGGGTGACGATATCGGCGGAGGTGGTCGTATGGCTCAAGAAGGCCGCGCGCCCGGGCTCGGGGTGCGCCTAAGGCGCATGGCAAGAAGGTATGGATTCACAGGCGGGAAGGCCGCGACGGCCCTGCTCGTCGCGCTGCTCGCCGTTCTTGGCGTCGCGGGGGCGATCCTTTCCGCCATGCCGGCGGGGGTGGAGCTCTCGCGAGTCGCCGATGCCGGGCAACCGGTCGGCGGCGATTCGACCCTAGCGGGCGCGGCGGAGGAGGGGGCCGCCGCGGCGCCTCTCGTTGTCGTGCACGTGGACGGGGCCGTTGCCGCCCCGGGCGTGTACGAGCTCGCTGAGGACGCGCGCGTCAACGACGCGGTCGCGGCGGCTGGTGGGCTTCTGTCTGAGGCGGATACCTCGACCATCAACCTCGCGGCACCCGTGTCCGATGGCGCGAAGGTCCACATCCCCACATCCGAGGAGCTGAGCGCCGGCGCGCAGGCGATCCCCGGCGACTCTGGAGCCGGCGGCGTGCCCACGGGGGCCGCACCTGCCGCGCCCTCCCTCGTGAACATAAACACGGCGACTCCTGAGGAGCTGCAGGGGCTCTCCGGCGTGGGCGAGGCGACGGCGGCGGCGATCATTGAGGACAGGCAGGCGAACGGGCCATTCGCGACCCCTGAGGACCTCATGCGCGTCTCGGGCATAGGCGAGAAGAAATTCGCCAAGATCAAGGCCCATATCTGTGTCTAGGCAGGCGCCGCTGCCGCCGAGGCCCGCCGTTCCCCTGAGCCTGCTGTGCCTTGTCGTCGCCATTGCCGTCGAGCGCTGCGCTTTGGGGTCGGGGACAGCGGCGGGGGAAATCCTTGTGCCCGGGTGCTTAACGCTTGGCCTCGGCGCCGTCGTGGCGTTTGCGTGCCGCCGCGCCGGCGCGGCCGGTTTCGCCCAGGCGGCGGCCGCGGTGACGGTCGCCGCGCTCGCGGCGGGGATTTCCGCCGGCGCTTTCTCCGCGAGGCTCTCCGACGCGACCTCGGCGCTCCTCGCGAGCCCGGTTTCCGCCTGGGAGCTTGAGATGGTCTCCGACATGAGCGGCGGCGACGGAACGTGGCGCGGCCGCGCCCGGGCGAAGGGGCCTGCCGGTCACGAGGCGCTCGTGTGGGCGACGAGCCCTGTGCGCGTCGGCCGCGGCCATCGCTTCTCCTGCGTAGGGAGGTTCACGCCCGCGGGCGAGGACGAGTGGGGAAGATCGAGCCGTATGCAGGGCGTCTGCGGCACCGTGCGTGTGTTACGCGTCGAGGACCGCGGCCTTGGCGGCGGGCTTTCCGGTGTGCTCATGGGCTTTAGGGAAGAAGCGCTCACGGCGCTTCTTTGCGAGGACGGGGCCGATGCGCCGAGGGCGGTTCTCGCCGGAGTCGCCTGCGGGTTCTCGCCCGCTGCTCGCGAGGCCGGGCTCGACAAAGAGTTCGCGGCCTGCGGGGCGTCGCACTTGGTTGCCGTCTCCGGTAGCCATCTTGTACTCATAGGCGCCATGGCGGAAGGCGCTCTTTCGAGGGCTCGGATGAGAAAGGCGGCCCGCCTCGCCGCGCATGCGGCCTTTACGGGGCTATTCGTCCTCTTTTGCGGGGCGCCCCCGTCCGCCGTCAGGGCTTGGGTCATGTCGCTCGCCTCGAGCGGATCCGAGCTGGCGGGGCGTCGCGGGCATGGGCTTTCCTCGGCAGCGGCGGCGGGGCTTGTGATGGCGCTCCTGCGGCCGACCTGCGCAGGCGAGCTCGGTTTTCTCCTCTCGATGTCCTGCGTCGCGGCCATTGGCCTGTTCGGGGCCTATGCGAAGCACGCGGTCCTCGTAATCGCCGGTGCGCCCGCGGCGCCTCGCCGCCTGCCTTCCGCGGTTCGCGCGGCGTTGCGCTCGCTGCGGCGGTCCTCGCTCGACGCGGTCTCGCTCACCCTCGTCTGTCAGGCCGTCACGGTGGCGCTAACCGTCCCCGCATTCGGCGCTATCTCGGTCGTGGCGCCTGCCGCGAACGTGCCGCTCTCGCTTCTCTTTGCGCCGACGGTCTGCGCAGGGGCGCTCGCCGTGGCGGCGGCGCCGATCCCCTGGCTGCGGCCGATCCTCCTGCACATCGCGGAGCTGCCCGCAAAGGCGCTCGTTTGCGTGCTCAAGACGGTTTCCTCGCTGCCTGTGACGAGCGTCTGCGTAGACGCTGATTCGGGGGCCCTTCTTGCCGTCACCGTGGCGGCGGGTATCGCGTTGCTCATCTTTTGGCCAAGGGTCAGCCGCCGGGGTCTTCTTGGCGCGTGCGCCGCGGCGCTGCTCGTCCTCGGCGCAGGCGACGTGAGGTGGCGTTACTTCGCCCCCGCGAGAATCTGCGTCATGGACGTCGGGCAGGCGGACGCGATTCTCGTCTCCGACAGCGCCTCCACACTCCTGGTCGACGCCGGCCTTGACGATAGGGTGGCCGCCGCGCTCTCTCGCAACCATGTGAGACATCTCGACGCGGTCGTGCTCACGCATCTCGATGAGGACCATGTGGGCGGCCTCGACGACCTCGTCGGCGTGTGCTCGGTGGGGGAGGTGTACGTCGCCGAGGGCGTCGCGAAGCTCATGGGAGAAGAGCTCAGGTCAACCGTCGAGCGCCTTTGCGGGCACGGGCCTTGCGAGCTGGCCTACGAAGACATTATTTCCTGCGGAGGCTTCACGTCTCGCGTGGTGTGGCCGCGGCAACCCGTGGAAGGTTCGGACGGGAATGCCGACTCGGTCGTCCTCTCCGTTCTCTACGACGTGGGCGGGCGGAGCCTTTCCGCTCTTCTTACCGGGGATGCCGAGAAGGAGCAGACGGGCGAGATCCTTGCCGCCGGGGACGCGGGGGACATCGACCTGCTCAAGGTCGGCCACCACGGGTCTGCCGTTTCCGTGAGCCCTGAGCAGGCGAAAGCGCTAAGCCCCGAGGTGTCCGTGGCCAGCGCCGGGAAGAACAACCGGTACGGCCACCCGCGCGCCGAGTGCGTGGACGCGCTGGAGTCGGCGGGAAGCCGCTTTCTTTGCACCATCGACGCGGGCGACGTCATCGTATATCCGGGGGCGTCGGGACCGCGGGTGAGCACACAGAGAGGCGCATTGATAGTCGAATAGCACGGGCTGCGATTTTCGGGCAGGCGGCAGCGCTTCCCCGAGAAGTCGAGAGGTGGCAACCAAGATCCCGTCTGACGTGACGGCTCTTATCGCGCTCGCGCTTGCCGCCAGTCGGCTCGGCATCGACGATCCAGGGGTATCATTGATGCCCACGAGAAAGGAACCCCATGGCACAAGCCCCCCAGCTTCTTGCCGCCTACCTCGCAGTAGGCCCCGATGAGCTTAAGCGCAAAGAGACGCTCAGCCGCCTTAAGACCCGCGCCGCCGGCCCTTTCGAGGCGTTCAATATCGAGGAGATCGAGGCCTCGGCGGATCTCGAGCCCCAGACGCTCCTCTCTTCCCTCAACACGCTCCCGATGGGCGCCGATCGCCGCTTCGTCATCGTGGAGAACGCGGAGAAGCTTCCGAAGCCCGTATCGGAGGCGCTCGTCAAGTATCTGGCGAACCCGAACGAGGCCTGCACGCTGTGCCTCACCGCCACGACCTTGGCAAAGACAACTAGGTTGTACAAAGCCTTGGCCAAAGTCGGACCCAAGGCCGTGATCGACTGCTCCGCAAAGAAGGGCCGCGACCTCCTTCCGTATGTGCAGAAGCTTGCGCGCTCTCACAACCTCACGATTTCCTCTGACGCCGCCAGCGAGCTCACGGCACGCGTGGGCGAGTCGTCGACGATGCTGGACACGCAGCTCGCGAGCCTCTCGGCGCTTCTTGGCGGCGGGGGCAACGTCACGCTTGGGCTCGTGGAGTCAAATGTCGCTCGGGTGGCGGAGGTCAAGCCCTGGGAGTTTCTCGACCGGCTGGCCCAGCGCGACCTCGCCCGCAGTCTTCAGCTCCTTCGCCTCCTTGAAGGCGGCTCCGCGATCGGCCTGTGCTCTCTTATCTGCGGCCGCGTGCGCGAGCTGATCTGTGCGAAGAGCCTGGCCGCTCGCGGCGAGGGAGGGCTTGTGGCCAAGGAGCTGAGGAAGCAGGATTGGCAGGTGCGCAACCTCGGCCGCTGGGCGGGCAACTTCCGCGACGGCGAGCTCGAGCTTTTGCTTTCCAAGTGCGCCGATGCCGACGCTGCTCTCAAGTCCGGCGCCGATGAGCGGTCGACCCTCACGGCCCTCGTGTGCTCCGTCTGCGGTCGCTAGCTCGCCGTGGGACAAAAGGGACGGGGGATTTTGTCCCAATTCGTGGAGCGTCTCCATAAGTTGGGACAAAATCCCCCGTCCCTTTTGTCCAAAAAAAGACCCCGGGCAGCACCCCGGGGTCTTTAAAGGTTCCGAATGTCGGAGAAGAAGCTACTTGATGGTGTTGACGAGCTTCTGGACGCCGGACTTGCGCTGGGCAGCCTGGTTCTTGTGGATGATGCCCTTGGAGGCAGCCTTGTCCAGCAGACGGCCGGCCTTGTTGGCGGCAGCCTGAGCGGCCTCGACGTCCTTGGCCTCGACGGCGGTGCGGACGGCCTTGACGGCGGTCTTCAGCTCGGAGCGGACTGCGCGGTTGCGGACGCGAGCCTTCTCGGCGGTGATGATGCGCTTCTTCTGCGACTTGATGTTAGCCACGTGCGGTTCCTTTCGATTACAAATACTGAGCCCTCTTGCGGAACCGACTGTGGGGGTTGTCGGATCCAGACACGGCGAGGTCAACTTCGCGAGTATAGCATGTTGGTTTCGTTTTCGCTATGATTCATCTTATGACTACTTATGACACCTCACATATTCGCAACTTCTCTATCGTTGCGCACATCGACCATGGCAAGTCGACCATCTCGGACCGCATTCTCGAGCTCACCAATACGGTTGAGGAGCGCGATATGGAGGCCCAGCTGCTCGACACCATGGACATCGAGCGAGAGCGCGGCATCACCATCAAGAGCAACGCCGTGCGCGTCTCCTACGATGCCGACGACGGCGAGACCTACCAGTTCAACCTCATCGATACGCCGGGCCACGTCGACTTCACCTACGAGGTGAGCCGTTCCCTCGCCGCGTGCGAGGGCGCCGTCCTCGTGGTCGACGCCACCCAGGGCGTGGAGGCGCAGACGGTCTCGAACGCGACGCTCGCCATGAACGCCGACCTTGACATCGTCCCGGCGATCAACAAGATCGACCTGCCCTCGGCGCATCCCGATGAGGTCAAGGAGGAGATCGAGGAGGACCTCGCCATCCCCGCCGACGACGCCGTGTGCGTCTCGGGAAAGACGGGCGAGGGCATCCATGACCTGCTCGAGGCCATCGTCTTTCTCGTCTCGCCCCCCAAGGGCGACGCGAAGGCGCCCCTCAAGGCCCTCATCCTTGACTCTTATTTCGACGAGTACCGCGGCGTTGTCGCCACGGTGCGCGTTTTCGATGGCTCCATCCGCAAGGGGCAGACCCTGCGCATGATGCAGGCGGGCAGCGACTTCCTCGTGGACGGCGTCGGCGTCAAGCGCCCGGCCGAGCAGCCCCTGCCGGAGCTTTCCGTCGGCGAGGTCGGCTTCGTCGTCACGGGCCTCAAGGACCCCGACGCCGTGCGCGTGGGCGACACCCTCACCTACGCCGACAACCCGACTGCCGAGCCCCTGCCGGGCTACCGCGAGGCCAAGCCGATGGTCTTCACGGGGCTTTTCCCCGTGGACAACAAAGACTACGAGAACCTCCGCGACGCGCTCGACAAGCTGCACGTCAACGACCCGTCGCTTACCTGGGAGCCCGAGACCTCCGTGGCGCTCGGCTTCGGCTTCCGCGTCGGCTTCCTCGGGCTTCTTCACATGGAGGTCGTCAAGGAGCGCCTGGAGCGCGAGTTCAACCTGTCGCTCATCGCCACGAGCCCCTCGGTCGACTATCACGTCTACAAGACCGACGGCGAGATGATCGAGGTCAGGAGCCCCCAGGACCTGCCCGACGTCACCCGCATCGAGCACATCGAGGAGCCTTACCTCAACGCCAAGGTCATCGTGCCGCCCGAGTTCACCGGCGCGGTCATGCAGCTGGGCATCGAGCACCGCGGCGAGATGCGCGACATGGTCTACCTCACCGAGAAGTCCGTCGAGATGCACTTCGACATCCCGCTGGCCGAGCTCATCCTCGACTTCTTCGACCAGCTCAAGAGCCGCACCAAGGGCTACGCCTCCCTCGACTACGAGTTCTCCGAGTACCGCGCGAGCGACTTGGTCAAGCTCGACATCCTGCTGTCCGGCGACGAGGTCGACGCGCTCTCGTTCATCGTTCACAAGGACAAGGCCTATACCCTCGCGCGCGGCCTGTGCGACAAGCTCAAGGAGATCATCCCGCGCCAACAGTTCGAGGTCCCCATTCAGGGCGCCATCGGCAACAAGATCATCAGCCGCTCGACCGTCAAGGCCATGCGCAAGGACGTTCTCGCCAAGTGCTACGGCGGCGACATCTCGCGTAAGCGCAAGCTCCTCGAGAAGCAGAAGGAGGGCAAGAAGCGCATGAAGCAGATCGGCAGCGTCGAGGTGCCCCAGGAGGCGTTCCTCGCCGTCCTGAAGGTCGACGACGAGTAGTGGGGGAGAGCTTGACCCAGACACAGACGAGCCCCGCCGACGTCCTGGCCAGCTTTGGCCCGGGCGTCGGTTTGTGCGGGGACATCCATCCGTTCGCGAATGGCAAGAAGGACGCGCCCCTGGCAGAGCGTCTCGCCGAGAACCCGCTGCTCATGGCCCCGATGGCGGGGGTGACAGACTCCGCATACCGCATGATGGCCCGCGCCGGAGGGGCGGACTGCGCCTACTCCGAGATGGTCTCATGCGCCGGGCTTCACTACGGGGGCAACGGCAGCTGGGAGCTCACCGAGTGCGCCGAGGGCGAGCCCGACCTCGCGGTGCAGCTCTTCGGAACGAAGCCCGAGCTCTTCCGCGAGGCGGCGGAGGGCGTGGCAGAGCGCCTTGGCACAAGGCTTGTGCTCATCGACATCAACATGGCGTGCCCCGTGCCCAAGGTCACAAAGAAGGGCGAGGGCGCCGCGCTCATGGAGACGCCGGAGCTCGCCGAGAGCCTCGTGTCCGCGTGCGTCGATGCCCTGGCCCCTTATGGCGTCCCCGTGACGGTGAAGATTCGACGCGGCCGCTACGAGGGGCATGAGCTCGCACCGGAGTTCGCCCGCCGGATGGAGGCGGCGGGTGCCCAGGCGGTCGCGGTTCACGGCCGCTTTGCAACGCAGTTCTACCACGGCGAGGCGGACTGGGACACGGTTCGACGAGTTGCCGACGCGGTCCAGATCCCCGTCATCGGGTCCGGCGACGTTCGTGACGCCCATGAGGCGGCGAGGATGCTTTCCGAGACCGGCGTCAATGCCGTCATGGTCGCCCGCGGAAGCTACGGCAACCCGTGGGTGTTCCAGCAGGCGAAGGATATCCTCGCAGGTATGGAGCCGCTCGCGCCGGGGCTCGTCACGCGCATCGAGGCCTTCGAGTGCCACATGCGCCTGCTTGCGGCCACCGGAGCTCACCTCAAGAGGGGTAGAAGCCTTGCGAACTGGTACCTCAGAGGTATGCCGGAGGCGGCGTTCTGGCGCGGAGAGGCAAATAAGTGCACCACGCTCGAGGAGTTTCTCTGTGTGAGCGCACGGATCAAGGAAGCGATGGCGGAGGCCGAAGATCATGGCTTCGAAATTCGATAACGCGCATGCTTGGGAGGCCCGCCTTGAGCGGGCCTCCTCCTATGCGCTCTATCTGCACGTGCCGTTCTGTGCCCAGAAGTGCGCCTACTGCGACTTCGCCTCATGGGCGACTCACAGGGATGATCCCCTGATGTCGGCCTATACCGACGCCTTGGTTTCGCAGGTTCGCGAGCTCGAGGACATCGGTGCCCTTGAGGGGCTGCGCACCGCCTATATCGGCGGCGGCACCCCGTCGCTTTTGGGGGCTCCTGCGCTCGGGCGCCTCGTGGCGTGCGCGTCCGCCCTTGGACCTGAGGAGCTCAGCTGCGAGGCGAACCCCGACTCGATGGGAGACGACGTCATCGATGCGCTTCTTTCCAACGGGGCGACTCGGGTTTCCATAGGCGTGCAGAGCCTGAACGACTTTGAGCTCCGAGAGCTCGGTCGACTTCACGACGCCGAGCTCGCGCAGGAGCGAGTGCGCGCCGCGGTCGATTCCGGACTCGATGTCTCGTGTGACTTAATGTGCGCGATCCCGGGGCAAACCGACGCCTCTTGGCACGAAACCCTCGAGGCCGCGATCGCCTTAGGCACCACGCATGTGAGCATTTATCCCCTGATGATCGAGGAGGGGACGGCGTTCGACCGCCGTTATTCGAACGAAGACTGCGCCTGGAACTCCGACGAGGTGCAGGCTTGCCGAATGCAAATGGCTCAAGTTGGACTTGAACGTCATGGATTTAATCAATATGAGGTGGCTAGCTATGCAAAAAATGGAAAAGCTTGCAAACACAACATCTCGTATTGGACCGGTCAACCGTATTTTGGGCTAGGAACAAAAGCCTCAAGTATGTTAACCCTAAAGCTCTACTTGAAACTTAGCGAGAAGTGCGGGAGCTTGCCTGCGCCCCCCTCCGGAGTCTCCCGGGCGCGCCTTACGGTCAAGAACTCCCGGTTGCAGATCGCCTGCGACCCACGGCTCGCTTCCTTGGGGTTCGATATAGAGTTTCTAACTGAAGCGCAAGCCGCAGCGGAGGACCTGATGCTGGGCGCTCGCATGCGGGCGGGGCTCGATCCCGGACTCGTCTCCCACGCCCGGCGCGTGTTGCCCTCACTCGACGAATGCCTCGGAGGGCTTGTCGCGGACGGGTACCTGCAAACCCGGGGGAGCAGTCTTGCGCCCACGCAGCGCGGCTGGCTCCTCGGCAACGAGCTCTATGAGCGCCTGTGGGATCTTGCTCCCGGGGACGTGCTCGAGGTCTAACCCTTTTTCTTGCGCCTGCCTGATGCGGGCGGGCATTCGCCCCGCTCCCCGCGCGACGGCGCCCCTTCGCTCAGTACAAGCCTTATGCAAAGCTTCTTATATAGGAGGAAGCTTGCGCAGCTTGCAATAGCCGCCGGCTTGCGGCACCATACGCCTAGCGGCTTTCGATCCGTAGTTCAATCCGTCGATGGGGGAGCACATGCCGGGCAAGCGCGAGGGCGTCATTTCTTGGGACGAGTTCTTCATGAGGGTCGCGGTCGCGGCCAAGCTCCGCAGCAAAGACCCCAAGACCCAGGTGGGCGCCTGCATCGCCGACTGCGACCACCGCATTCTCTCTGTCGGGTACAACGGCACCCCCGCCGGCATCGACGACGACGAGTTCCCCTGGGAGTCCACAGGCGAGCCCCTCACCGATAAGCACAACTACGTGATCCATGCCGAGGCCAACGCCATTCTCAATTACCGAGGCTCGAACAAGGACCTGGTCGGCGCCACTATCTACGTCACCCTCTTCCCGTGCCACGAGTGCGCGAAGACCCTTGCCCAGGCGGGCATCGGCGAGGTCGTCTACCTCGACGACAAGTACCACAGCACGGAGGACGGGCTCGTCTCGCGCAACATCCTCGACCGCTGCGGCATCTCGTACCGCCAGGTGGGCGTGGAAATCGCGGATTAACGCCGCAAACGCGGATCGCCGCGGGTTTGCGGGGCCTTGAAGCTGGATATACTTATCCCTGTTGACTATTTACGCCAGGACACGGGGAGCCCAGCCACATGGCCTCGATGAACGACAAAGACTACTACGCCATCCTCGGCGTCGAGAAGGACGCCACGACAGACGAGATCCGCAAGGCTTTCCAGAAGAAGGCTCGCAAGCTTCACCCGGATGTGAATAAGGAGCCGGACGCCGAGGAGAAGTTCAAGGAGGTCTCCGAGGCCTACGCCGTGCTCTCCGACGAGGACAAGCGCAAGCGCTACGACGCCATGCGCTCCGGCAACCCGTTTGCCGGCTCGAGCGCCGGCTACGGCTCTCCCAGCGCGGGCGGCTACGGCGACCCGTTCGGCGGCATGGGCGGCCCCTTCGCCTGGGGTCCCTTCGGCGGCGGGTTCAACACGGGCGCGGGCCGAGGCAGACAGTCGCGCTCGTACAACCCCCGTGCCGGCGCCGACGTCGTGTTTGAGGTCAACCTCGACGCGGACAAAGCGGCAAAGGGCTGCCGTCGCGGCGTGACCTACCAGCGCTACGCCGCCTGCGATGTGTGCCACGGCGCCGGATCGGTCCACGCCGAGCACCCCGAGACCTGTCCGACCTGCGGTGGCCGCGGGCGCATCTCGCTCGATCTCGGCAGCCTGCTCGGCTTCGGCGTCGTCGAGATGGAGTGTCCCGAGTGCGAGGGGACCGGCAAGGTCGTCGCCGATCCCTGCGATGCCTGTGGCGGCTCCGGGCGCACGCTCACCGCGAGCGAGGTCGTCGTCGACATCCCCGCCGGCTCGCACGACGGAGACGAGGTGCGCGTGAAGGGCATGGGCAACGCCGGCACGAACGGCGAGGCCGCCGGCGACTTCGTGGCGCGCGTCGTCGTTCCCGAGGAGCGCCTCGATCCCCGCGCGGCGAACGGCTTCTACCTCGTGGGATTCGCGCTGCCGTTCATCGTCTTCGGCGCTCTTTCCCACACGCTCGGCTCGGTCGCCCTGTTCGTGGCGTTCCTCCTGCTGTTCGGACTCTACAGCGGGTTCCGACACGGCATAGGCAAGGGCGCCCGCTGGTGGAAGCACGCCGCCGCCGCCATCGGCAACGGCGCGAGCTCGGGGCTCGTGCTCGCGATCTTCTTCACGTCCATGATGTCCTGCACGGTCGGAGCCGGCCGAGCCGGCTACACGGGCGGAATGCTCGTCTAAGGGCGCCCGGTGCTTCACCTCGCCCGCCCGCACTGCTTTACCTGCACGTGAACTTGTGTTTATTTGGAGATTGGTGATCTTGGAATCGAAGAAGGACTTCTACGAGGTGCTCGGCGTGGCAAAGGACGCCGACGCAAAGACGATCAAGCGCGCGTTCCTGAAGCTTGCGCGCAAGCTTCACCCCGACGTCTCGGACGACCCTGACGCCGAGGAGAAGTTCAAGGAGGTCAACGAGGCGTACTCGGTGCTCTCAGACGACCAGAAGCGCGCCAACTACGACCGTTACGGCGACCCCAACGGCCCCAGCGGCTTCGGTTCCGATTACGTCGACGTCTCCGACATCTTCGGCGGCTCGGGTTTCGGCTTCGGCGACATCTTCGACTCGTTCTTCGGCGGCGGCCGCGGGGGAGCGGGAGGCCCGTCCGCCCGCACCCATGGCCGTGATATGGGCATTCACCTGCAGATTACTCTTGAGGAGGCCGCCGCGGGCTGCACGAAGACCTTGGCTTACGAGCGCCTCGCGCCCTGCGACGACTGCGGCGGCACCGGCGCCGCAGACGGCGGGCACATGACCACCTGCTCGCGCTGCCACGGAACAGGGCGCGTCGTCGAGGTCCAGCGCACCATCTTCGGCCAGATGCAGACCCAGTCCGAGTGCCCTGACTGCGGGGGCACGGGCCAGGTCATCGACCACCCCTGCGAGACCTGCGGCGGCCAGGGTCGCACCCCCTCGCGCGAGAAGGTCGAGGTGAAGATCCCGGCGGGAATCCACTCCGGCCAGACCGTGACCATCGACGGCAAGGGCGAGGCGGGCCTGCGCGGGGACACCTGCGGCAACCTCGTCGTGAGCGTCGAGATCAAGCCCTCCGAGCGCTTCGAGCGACGCGGCGACGACCTCTACTGCACCGTCAAGGTCGACGCGCTCCAGGCTATCCTCGGCACCACGGTCTCCGTGGACGGCGTCATGGCCGACGAGAAGGTCCAGATCGAGGTCCCCGCCGGTTGCCAGTTCGGCCAGCAGGTCGTGGCCGAGCGCCGCGGCATGCCGCGTATGGGGATGATTGCCCGTGGCGACCTCGTGGCGGTTGTCCAGGTCGAGATCCCGACCGACCTCACAAAGAAGCAGCTCCTCACCGTGAGCACGCTCGTTGCCGAGCGCGGGCTGGGCGATGCCGCCGACTCCGCCGGCGAGAAGCTCCGCGACCGCGCCGAGAAGGTGAAGGACGAGATCGAGGAAGAGGTCTCCGAGCACTTCAGCGGCGACAAGTGGCGCGCGCCGAAGAACCCGTTCACGGGTAAGCGCAAGTGAGCCGTCCCGCGCCGCGCCGCGCGGCCCTCGTGAACCTCGGCTGCCGCGTGAACCGCGTGGAGCTCGACTCGATGGCGACCAGGCTCGAGGCCGCGGGCTTTGTGCTCACGGGCGAGGCGGATGCCGACTACATCGTGATCAACACCTGCGCCGTCACGGGCGAGGCCGAGGCGAAGACCCGTAAGGCCATACGGCACGCTGCTGCGCGCCCGCAGGAGCCGCTCGTGGTGGCGACGGGGTGCGTGGCGTCGCTGTTCGCCGACGAGCTCGCGGCGCTCTCACCGAACGTACGCGTCGTCGCGAACAAGCGCGAGGTCGCCGACTTCGTCATCTCGCTCGCGGACGCGAACCCGGCGGGGCTGGGCGAAGCCGAGGCTTGCGCGCCAGTCCACTCGTCCGTGACGCCCACGGGCCGGACGCGCCCGGGCGTCCAGGTGCAGGACGGCTGCGACAACCGCTGCACGTACTGCATCATCTGGAAAGCCCGCGGCAAGGCCCGCTCGTTCGATCCGGAAGGCATCGTCGACGAGGTCCGGGCCGCTATGGGCCGAGGCGCCCATGAGGTTGTCCTCACCGGCATCAACCTCGGCGATTACCGATGGGGGAGCGGCGAGGGGCGGATGCGCCTCCCGGGGCTTCTTTCCCTCCTGCTCGAGCGGACGGGGGTCGAGCGCCTGAGACTCTCGTCTATAGAGCCCCCCGACGTGACCGAGGAGCTCGTGCGCCTTATGGCCGCATCGGATGGACGTATCGCGCCGTTTTTGCACATCTGCCTTCAATCCGGGTGCGACGACACGCTTCGCCGCATGGCTCGCGTGTACAGGACCGGCCTGTTCCGCGAAAACGTCGAGCGGGCGCGCGAGGCCATGTCAGGCATCGCGCTCGGCACCGACCTCATCGTCGGCTTTCCCGGCGAGACGGACGAGCAGTTCGAGGAGTCGCTCGCCTTCTGCGAAGAGATGCGGTTCGCGAAGATGCACATCTTCCGGTACTCCCGAAGGCCGGGGACGCCCGCGGCGGAGTTCGACGACCAGGTCCCTCCCCAGGTCATGGCCGAGCGCTCTCGCCGCGCCCATGAGCTCGCGGCGCGCATGCGAAGCCAGGAGGCGGCGAGGCTCGTCGGCAAGAGGGACCTCGTCGTCGTGCAGTACCCGGGCCGCGCCGTGTCGGGCGGGCTGTTCGACGTCGAGGTCGATCCCTCCATCCCGACGGACACGCTGATGCCGGTCGTCTTCGGCGGCGTCCGTGCGGACGGGACGCTCGTCGCTCGCTAGGCGTTGCTCAAAGATAGGATGAAGACCCGTCCTTCTTTCCCATGAAAGGAAAGAAGGACGGGTCTCTTTGGGATGCTTCGCTGTGTGCAGGCGCTTAGAATCCCAAGGACATCTGCAGCTCGTTGACGGCCTCGACGGCGGTCTTCCTGCGCTTCTTCTTTGCGGGCTTGGCAGGGGCCGGCTGGGCGAACGCCTTGCCGTCGGCGAAGTACTTGTTGTACACGCCGTCGATGACGGTCGAGACGAGGTCGAGGGACTCGGCGGCGGTCACCGCCTCGGAGAGCTTGGGGTCGCAGCACACGGGCACGCCCTCCTCGGTGAGGCGGCCGGTCTCATCGGAGAAGGCACCGATCCATGAGGCTATCTGCGCCGACATGGTGAGCCCGTTGGCGTCGGCAATGCGGTGGAGCTTCTCGTGCTCCTCGTCGGACAGCCAAAACGCCATGCGGCGGCGACCTTCGGGGTTGTACTGCTTGCTCGACATCTGAACGTCCTTCTTGTCTGCGGTGTTGCTGCGATTGTGGTTAATTGGCACAAGGATTGCGCCAATTGCGGAAAACAAGATTAGCACAACTATTGTGCATAGTTTGACGCGGCGGGCCCCGGGTGCCTAAACCGCCGGTTCGCGTTAAACTACCCATGTACCGCGGGCAAGGCCCCGCCAAGACAAACACCTCCGGAGGAGCATGGAACCCACCCACGTTCGTCTGACCATCCCAGACTCCATAGACCCGACCGAGCTCATGGGGCCCGCGGACGCGCTTCTTCGCCGCGTCGAGGGCGCCTTCGATGCCATGGTCGCCGTTCGAGGAAACCACATCAGCCTCGCGGGCGACCCGGCCGAGGTCGAGCTCGCCACCTCGGTCTTCTCGCGCATGATTCGCCTCGTGGAGGCGGGAGACGGGCTTACAACCGACGATGTCGACCTGCTTATCGACCGCGTGCGCCATGGCGCCTCCCGCATGGAGGTGCTGGCAGACGACGTCCTGCTCACCTTCCGCGGCCGCGCCATCAGGCCCAAGACCGCCGGCCAGAAGCGCTACGTGGACTCGATCCGCAAGAACACCATCACCTTCGGCGTCGGCCCGGCGGGCACCGGCAAGACGTACCTCGCCATGGCGATGGCCGTCGCGGCCTTGAAGCGCAAGGAGGTCGGCCGCATCGTGCTTGCGCGCCCCGTCGTCGAGGCTGGGGAGTCGCTCGGGTTTCTTCCCGGAACGCTGCAGGAGAAGCTCGACCCCTATGTCCGTCCGCTTTACGACGCGCTCTTCGACATGACCGACATGGAGCGCGGCAACTCCCTCATCGAGCAGGGCGTCATCGAGATCGCCCCGCTCGCGTTCATGCGCGGGCGCACGATGAACGACGCCTTCGTCATCCTCGACGAGGCGCAGAACACGACTCCCGAGCAGATGAAGATGTTCCTCACGCGCCTCGGCTTCAACTCGAGGTTCGTCGTCACGGGCGATGCCTCGCAGAAGGACCTCAAGGGGGCCTCGGGCCTCGACCATGCCCGCCGCGTTCTGTCCGGCGTCGACGACATCGACTTCATCGACCTCGACCGCAACGACATCGTCCGCCACACCTTGGTCGCGCGCATCGTCGACGCATACAACGCCGACGCCGAGACCGGGGGAAAGCCCGCTTTTCAAACCGACCGCAAGGAGGCCTAGGATGCCCGCTTCCCTTGATTTTTCCAACGACGACGAGCTCGAGTTCCCGCTTACCGAGGAGCGGGTCGCCGACCTCGCGGACGTCGTCCTTTCCCATGAGGGCGTCGACCGCGAGTGCTACGTCTCGGTCTCGGTCGTCACCGACGAGGAGATAGCCGCGGCAAACCTCGAGTGGCGCGGCCACGACAGCGCGACCGACGTCGTGAGCCTCGAGTGCGAGCGCCCCGACGACCCAGACCTCGCGCCGGGCGAGCCCTGCGAGCTCGGCGACATCGTGCTCGCACCGGCCTACATCGCCGCCCAGGCCGAGCGCTTCGGGACCACCTTCGCCGACGAGTGCCGCCTGCTGCTCGTCCACGGCCTTCTGCACCTGCTCGGCCACGACCACCTCGACGACGAGTCTGCCGAGGCTATGGAGGCCCTCGAGGACGACATCCTTGCCGGCGCGCTCACCGACGGCACCCTGGGGCACGTGGTCATCACGCGCCACCGCACGGAGGACGAGGCATGATCCCCGGCTCAAAGAGCGACCACCCGGGGTTCAGGAAAAGCTTCGGCTTCGCCCTGCAGGGGTTTCGCTACACCCTGGCCACCGAGCGCAACATCCGCGTGATGCTCTGTGGGGCGGCTTTCGCGGTCGTCATGGGTCTTGTGCTGCAGATCGACCTCATAAGCTGGGCCATCATCCTTCTTTGCATCGGGGTCGTGCTCGCCGCTGAGCTCATCAACACCGCCATCGAGACGGTTGTGGACCTCGTGAGCCCCGAGTACCACCCGCTCGCGGGCCACGCGAAGGATATCGCCGCCGCCGCCGTCTACGTGCTCAGCATCCTCGTGGCCCTCGTGGGCCTGGCGGTCTTCGCCAACGCCCTCATAAACAAGCTTGCCTAAGGCGCGGCTGCGCCCGCTATTTGCCTCATTAAGGAGAAGAACATGAATTCTGAAAACGCCAATGTCGCCGAGCCGGCATTCCGCTCTGGCTTCGTTGCCCTCGTCGGTCGTCCGAACGCCGGCAAGTCCACCCTGCTCAACGCCTGTATGGGCGAGAAGATCGCCATCACCTCGCCTGTGGCCCAGACCACCCGCAAGCGCATGCGCGCCGTCATCAACACGCCGACGTCGCAGCTCGTCATCATCGACACCCCGGGCTTGCACAAGCCCAAGGACGCGCTGGGCAGCGAGCTTAACAAGGCGGCTCTGGGCGAGCTCGCCGACGCCGACGTTGTCGCCTTCCTCATCGACGCCACCAAGGACGTGGGCACGGGCGACGAGTGGGTCGCCAAGCACGTCGCGGCCTCCGACGCCGACTACAAGCTGCTCGTCCTCACCAAGGCGGACATCTCCCGCCCCGAGCAGATGCAGGCCCAGCTCGAGGCCGCGAGCAAGCTGTGCGACTTCGACGACGTCATCGTGACCTCGGCCACCGAGGGCTTCAACGTCGACGGCTTCGTCAGCCTCGTGTCCGCCCACCTGCCCGAGGGCCCCAGGTGGTTCCCCGAGGGAATGGACACCGACACCACCGATGAGGAGCTCGTGGCGGAGTTCGTTCGCGAGAAGCTCTTCCTCAACCTGCGCCAGGAGCTGCCGCACTCCGTCGGCGTCATGTGCGAGGACGAGATCGAGATCGCCGACGACGGGCACGCCTCCATCTCCTGCACCATCCTCGTCGAGCGCGAGGGCCAGAAGGGCATCGTCGTGGGCAAGGGCGGCTCGATGATCAAGAAGGTCGGCATCGAGGCGCGCCGCGACATCGAGCGGCTGCTCGGTCGCAAGGTCTATCTCGACCTCAAGGTCCGCGTCGAGCCCCAGTGGCGCCGCAACGCGAACATCATCCAGCGCCTCGGGTACTCCGTCGAGGACGAGTAGGGAGACCAGGTGGCCGGCAGGCGCACATACCGTGCCCGCGCCTGTGTGCTCGATCGCACGAAGCTCGGCGAGACGGACCTCATCTTGACCCTTTTGGGTTCGAACGGGGCGCAGCTCAGGGCCGTTGCCAAGGGGGCGAGGAAGCCTGGGGGCAAGCTCGCGGGCAAAGTCCAGCTCTTTTGCGAGTGCGACCTGCTGCTCGCCTGCGGAAAGAGCCTCGACGTCGTCGCGGAGGCCTCGCTCGTGGACGCCCATGCGACTCTGCGCGGCGAGCTCGAGCGCGTGAGCGCCGCCTCCTGCGTGTGCGAGGTGGCGCGCCTGTGCTGCTTCGAGGACGCCGAGGACCCCTTCCTGTACGCGATCACGTCGCGGGCGCTCAAGGCGTGCGAGCAGGCTACCGACCGCGCTCACCTTGACCTGACCTGCGCGGCGTTCGCCTGGAAGGTCCTGGCCCATGCCGGGTGGCGCCCCGAGCTCGACGGCTGCTGCGCGTGCGGCGAGGCGGGCGTGTCGCGCTTCTCGCCGCTCGCGGGAGGGCTTCTGTGCGAGAGCTGCGCCAAGGACGTCGCCGGCGCCGAGCCGGTGAGCCCCTCGCAGGTCTCGTGGCTGCGCGCGCTTCTTTCCGGCACCTTCGACGAGCTGCTGGCGGCGCTCGTGGACGAGCAGACCTCGGTCTGGCTCCTCTCGTGCGCCCACCGCTGGTGCGCGGCCCATCTCGACGCGCGCCTGCGCGCCATGGAGTTCGCCCTGAGCTGCTGAGCGCGATTGGGCTAGCGAGCGCAGGAGTCGACGATCGCCCGCTCGAGGGCGCGTGTCGCGAGCACGCCGACGACGTCGACGGGCGCCCCGACCTCTCCGGTGGCCATGACGAAGACGGCGTCGCCGTCGTTCGTGGTGTGCGTGGGGCAGATCGCGTGGGCGTACGCGTCGGCGGCCATCTGCGCGACCTTCGTGGCCTGGGCCTTCGTGAGCCTTGCGTTGGTGACCACGCAGCTGATGGTCGTGTTTGCCCTTGGCGCCGGCGCGTCGAGCGGCATGCTCGCCGCCATGGATAGAAGGGCCTCGGCGGTTCCGCCGACCGAGCCGTCCTCGCCCCGCATCCCCGCTACGACCTTCCCCGTCTGGGGGTCGACGACGTCCCCGCAGGCGTTGACCGCGGCGACTGCCGCGCACGCAAGCCCGCCGGCTTCCTCGACGTCCATCCCAAGGCCGGCCTTGGAGGCGTTCTCGGGCCCGCGGAGCTTTCCCACGGTGCAACCGGTGCCTGCGCCCACGTCGCCGCGGGGGAGCGGCTCCTGGGCGCTCTGGAAGGCATCGGCCACGGCCGCGGAGCCGTCCTTTGCCGTGGGCCTTGCGCAGGGGTCTCCGTAAGCGAGGTCGAACAGGCATGCCCCCGAGACGATCGGGACGCGCGCGACGCCCACGTCCAGGCCGATCCCGCGGCGCTCGAGCTCGTCGGCGACCCCGCATGAGGCGGAGAGGCCGAAGGCGCTTCCGCCGGCGAGGACGACCGCGTGGAGCTCGCCCACGGTTTCCTCAGGGCGAAGGAGGTCGGTCTCGCGGGTCGCCGGGGCTCCTCCGCGCACGTCGACGGCCCCCGTGGCCCCTTCCGGGCACACGATCACGGTGCAGCCGGTTCCGCCCTTCTTGTTCGTGCTGTGCCCGACGTAGACGCCGCGCATCTCGCGGATATCCTTAATTGCCATCGTGCCCTCCTCCTGCCAGGCTGTTTATGCGTCCATCCAAAAGCGACCCTTGTTTAGCCCTGGGCAAGAAGCGCGTCGATCTGGCGGGCGAGCCTGGAGACAGGAAGCCCCACAACGCTGAAGTAGTCGCCGCGAATCCCGCGCACGAGCAGCCTGCCCAGGCCCTGGATGCCGTATGCGCCGGCCTTGTCCATCGGCTCGCCGCTCGCGACGTAGGCCGCGACCTGGGCGTCCGTCAGGGGCCAAAACTCCACTTCCGTGGTCTCGACGAAGGAGCCGCGCCCGAGCTCCGCGAGGCCTTCCCCCAGGCGGATGACGCAGCAGCCCGTCGAGACGCGGTGGGTCTTCCCGGAAAGCGCCCGCAGCATGCGTTCGGCGTCTGCCTCGTTGACGGGCTTTCCGAGCACGTCTCCCTCGTCGTCCCAGACGATGGTGTCGGCGGCGACGAGCAGGCCGTCGGCGTCGCGCACCCCCTCGGCGCGCGCGATCGCGAGGGTCGCGGCGGCCTTCTGCTCGGCGAGCCTGCGGACGAGCTTGTCGGGGGACTCGCCGCCGCGGCGCTCCTCGTCGATGTCGGCGGGGAGCACCTCGAGCGTGTACCCGAGCTCCTCGAGCAGCTGTCTTCTTCTGGGCGATTGCGAGGCGAGGATCATGCGTCGGCTCCTTGTTCCGTTGCGTGTTTGCGTATCATCATAAGCATAAAAAAGCCCCGCTCAGGTGAGCGGGGCTAAGCGACCCAGTATGGGTTGCCTGAGTTACTCGGCCTCGATGGCGGAGACGGGGCAGTTGTCGACAGCCTCCTGGACGGCGTCCTCAGCGTCGGCGGGAACCTCGTCGACGGTGACCTCGGCAACGCCGTCGTCGTTGAGGGCGAAGACGTCGGGGCAGGTGCCCTCGCACATACCGCAGCCGATGCAATCCTCGTTGACCGTAGCCTTCATGGTGAAATCCTCTCTCTTGTACGGGCCTCTTACCCGATTGAATATGTTTGTACCCTTTTCTCGCCGCCGCGGCAACTAGTTTTAGACGAGAGCCAAAAAAGACGTCCCGGCCGTGACCTGCGCTTTATTCCCACCAGTTTACCTATATTAACTCTACTGGAGTGCGACCAAACGGCCCCGAGGTATCGATGAAAATGCCTCGGGGCCGTTATCCAGCCTAGATTCAGGGCTTGGTACATTCCTTGTGCTAAGTTGTGCTTAGCGCCTCCGGAGGATGGTGACGTTCTCCACGTGGAAGGTCTGGGGAAAGAGGTCGACCGGCGTCACGCTCTCGACGCAGAACACCCCCGCCTCCTCGAACCTCGCGAGGTCGCGCGCGAGCGTCGCGGGGTCGCAGCTCACGTATGCGATGGCGCGCGCGGGCTGGTCGGAGAGCTGCTCGACGACGTTGGCCGCGAGACCCGCGCGCGGCGGGTCGACGACGATGACGTCGGCGTCGGTATCGGGGAACTCCCTGCCGGCGTCGCCGCCGATGGGATCGACGTTTTCGAGCCTCGCGTCGTCGAGGTTGCGGCGCAGGTCGCGCACAGCGGGGCCGTAGGACTCGACGGCCGAGACGAAGTCGGCGCGGCGGGCGAGCGGCAACGTGAACGTGCCGGCGCCGCAGTAGAGGTCCATGGCCTCCTCGTCGGTCTTGGGGTCGAGCCCCTCCATCACGAGCTCGACGAGCTTCTCGGCGCCCTTGGTGTTCACCTGGAAGAACGACGGGGCCGACACGCGCATGCGCTCGTTTCCGATGCGCTCGCCCCACGAGCCCTTGCCGGAAAGGACCTCGACCCCGGCGATCTTGCGGGCCTTCGCGGGACCTTTTTGCATGACGCGGACGATGGAGGACGCCTTCACGGCGTCGCCGACGATCTTTGCCGCCTGGGCGCGAGGGAAGGGGCCCGGGCGGCCCCAGAGGGCCACCTCGGCCTCGCCGGTGGACTCCGACGCGCGGATTCCCACGCGCTCGATATCCAGGCCGCGGGAGTTCGCGAAGTAGCCGAGCGCCCCCGCGATCGCCTTGACGTCCTTGGCGCGCTTCTTGGAAAGAAGGGCGCAGCGGTCGATCTTGACGACGCCCTCGCCGCCAGCGGCGTGCATGCCGAGCATGAGGCGCCCGCCGCGCTGGACCGCCGCGAGCTCGACCTTGTTGCGGTAGCCCCACGGCTCGCTCGGGCTGACGAGCGGCCTCACGAGCTCTTCGGCCCGCTCCGGGCCGAAGTGGCCGATGCGGGCGAGCGCGTCGACGACGCCGGCGCGCTTGGCCCTCGCCTGCGCCTCATACGACAGGGCCGACCACGGGCAGCCTCCGCAGACGTCGGCGTAGGGGCAGGCGGGGGCCACGCGGTCGCCCGAGGGCTCGAGGACCTTCTCGACACGGGCGTTCGCGTAGCGCTCCGCCTCGGACTCGACGACGGCCGCGACGACGTCTCCGGGCACGCCGCCGCGCACGAACACGGTGCGGCCCCCCTCGTCACGTGCCACGGCGTCCGCGCCGTACGCCATGCGCTCGACGCTTAGGGTCAGCTTGTCTCCGATTGCCATCTTCATCCCCTCAATCAAGTGTCATCGCAGAACATCTTATGCGAAGAAGCGCGTTTTCGCGGCTCATACACATCGACGGCCCGGGCGCAAAAGACTCCCGGGCCGTCGAAGGGGTTGGCGTGTGCGGCGGTTACTTTCCGGAGAAAAGCGTGCGGATGCCGGCGCCGATGAGGCCGAGGCCGCGCGCGACCCTGCCCACGGGCTTCTTTTGCGACGCCGCGAGCTCGGGCCCACGGGCAGAGGGGCGCGAGGGGGCGGGGGCAGGAGAAGGCGCGGGCGCCGCAGAGGGCGCCACATGCGGCGCGGGCTTCCTCGCGGCCTCGGGCGCAGTCATCTTCGCCTGTTCGCCCGCCTGCTCGCCCGCCTGCGTGCGCGGCCTCCTTGCCGTCCCCGCGGCCACGCGGGCGCGCTCGTACGCCTCGGCGAGCAGCGTCTCCTGGGAGTTCACGGCAGGCTCGCCCTCTGCCACGGGGACGCGCCGCCACTCGCCGTTCTCGTCGAGGCGGCGGGCCTTCACGTTGTCGTCGTGCTGCAGCGCCATGAAGTGCTTGACGATCTCGCGGCAGGCGGGGTCGAAGACCGGGTAGGCGATCTCGACGCGGCGCTCGGTGTTGCGCGTCATCATGTCCGCCGAGCTCAGGTAGATCATGTCCGCGTCGGCGCCGAAGGAGTAGATGCGCGCGTGCTCGAGGAAGCGCCCCACGATCTGGCGCACCTCGAGGCCGTCGGTCTTTCCGGGGACGCCAGCCTTGATGCACGTGATGCCGCGGATGGTCATCTGTACGTCGACGCCGGCCTCGCAGGCCTCTGAGATCTTGTCGATGACGTCGCGGTCGGTGAGGGAGTTCATCTTGAGGAAGATCTTCGCCGGCTCACCGCGCCTCGCGCGGCCGATCTCGCGGTCGATGCCGCGCATGACGAGCGGCTTGAGCGAAAGCGGCGCCACGCCGAGGTACTTGTACTGGCCACGGAGGTTGCCGAGCGAGAGGTTGCGGAAGAACACGTTGCCGTCCTCGGCGATGCCTGGGTGCGCGGTGAGCAGCATGAAATCGGAGTAGAGGCGGGCGGTCTTCTCGTTGAAGTTGCCCGTGCCGAGGCACGTGACGCGGCTGATCCCCGAGGCGTCGTGGTAGGTCACCTGGCAGATCTTCGAGTGGCACTTGAAGCCCTCGGAGCCGTAGATCACCGTGCAGCCGGCGTCCTCGAGGCGCTCTGCCCACGCGATGTTGTTTGCCTCGTCGAAGCGGGCTCGCAGCTCCATGAGGACGGTGACGTCCTTGCCGTTCTCTGCGGCCGCGATGAGGCTCTCGCACAGGTGGCTGCGCTTGGCGACGCGGTAGAGGGTGATCTTGATCTGGATGCAGGCGTCGTCTGCCGAGGCCTCTCGAAGCAGCGACAGCAAAGGCGACATCGACTCGTACGGGTAGGTAAGAAGGACGTCATGGTCCTCGATCTGCTCGCGCATGGGCCTGCCGTCGACGACCATGCTGGAGGGCTGGGGCTCGAAGGGGTGGAAGACGACCTCGGGGCGGTAGAGGTCGGGGATGCGGCCCTCAAGCCCGTAGACGTAGCCGAGGTCGAGCGGGCGGTCGACCTTGAAAACGCGGCGCGACTCCAGGCCGAGCTCGTCAGCCACGAGGGCCTCGAGCTTCTTCCCGAGCGAGCCTTGGATCTCAAGGCGAACCGGCTGGAGGCGCTGGCGGAGCTTGAGGACCTTCTTCATGTGCTGACGGTAGTCCTCCTCCTCCTCGACGCCCTCGCCGTCCGGGTCGATGTCGGCGTTGCGCGTCACGCGGAGCACCGCGGTCTCCTGGGGCCGGAAGTCTCCGAAACAAGAGCCAAGGCAGGTCCGGATCACGTCCTCGACGAGGGTGTATCGGAAGGACTTGCTCGAGGAGGGGAGCTCGACCACGCGGTGCTCGGCCGTCGGCACCTCGACGATGCCCAGAAGTCCGGACTCGGACGGGCCCGTGAGCGAGCAGGCGACGAAGAGCCTGCCGCTGCGCAGGTTGGGGAAGGGGTGGCGCGGGTCGACGACGAGCGGGCTCACGATGGGGGAGAGGCGCTCGTCAAAGAGCCGCTTGACCGCCGCGAGGTCCTCGTCGGTGTAGTCGGCCGGCTCCACGCGCGCCAAGCCCTTCTTTGCGAGCTCGCCCTCGACGAGCGCAACGGCGCCCTCATGGCGCTTGACGAGCGGCGGCAGGGCGGCAAAGATGGAGTCCAGCTGCTCGGCTGGAGTCTCGTTCGACTTGTTGTCCTTGGGCTGGTTCTTGAGGGTGGCGAGGTCGGAAAGGCCGCCCACGCGGATCATGAACCACTCGTTGAGGTTCGAGTCGAAGATCTCGCAGAACTTGAGGCGCTCGAAGAGGGGCACCTGCTCGTCGAATGCCTCGTCGAGCACGCGGTCGTCGAAACGAAGCCAGCTGATCTCGCGGTTCTGGGTGTACCCGAAGTCGCGCCTGGGCTCGGCGTCTTTTGCCTTCGAAGCCTTTGCCGCCTTGTCTGTCTTGTCGGATTTATCCTTGGCCATGCGGGCCTCCTCGTGTCACGCTTCTGCTAAGCCTGATTATCCTACTTGGCCAACGTAAGGTCTCTGTAAACCATGGGTGTCCTAGCTCAAAACAAACCTCAGGCCAGCGGCCGGATTGCGATAGAATCGCTCCATCACGCACGCGCTATACATAAGGAGACGCCATGGCAGTCGATATCTCTGGCCGCAACTTCCTCAAGCTCCTCGACTTCACCCCCGAGGAGATCCAGTACCTCATCGACCTCTCCGCCGACCTCAAGGCGAAGAAGCGCGCCGGGGAGCCGCACCGCTACCTTGAGGGCAAAAACATCGTCCTTCTCTTCGAGAAGACCTCCACGCGCACCCGCTGCTCGTTCGAGGTCGGGGCCATGGACCTCGGCATGGGCGTGACCTACCTCGACCCCAAGAGCTCCCAGATGGGCAAGAAAGAATCCATCGAGGACACCGCGCGCGTCCTCGGCCGCATGTATGACGGCATCGAGTACCGTGGCTTCGCGCAGTCCATCGTGGAGACACTGGCCGAAAACGCCGGCGTGCCCGTTTGGAACGGCCTCACCACCGAGTTCCACCCCACTCAGATGATCGCGGACATGCTGACCGTCCAGGAGGAGTTCGGCCGCGACCTCAAGGGCAAGAAGCTCACCTTCATGGGCGACGCTGGCAACAACGTCGGCAACTCCCTCATGGTCGTGTGCGCGAAGCTCGGCATGGACTTCTGCGCGTGCGGTCCGACCGAGCAGATGCCCTCCGCCGAGCTCGTGGCCGAGTGCCGCGAGGTCGCCAAGCATAGCGGCGCCACCATCACCCTGACCGAGGACGTCGACGAGGGCGCTGCCGGCGCGGACGTCATCTACACCGACATCTGGGTCTCGATGGGCGAGCCCTATGAGCTGTGGGAGAAGCGCATCGGGCTTCTTTCCAAGTACCAGGTCAACGCCGAGCTCATGGCCAAGGCGGCTGACGACTGCATCTTCATGCACTGCCTGCCGAGCTTCCACGACCGCAACACCACCATCGGTGAGGACGTCTACGAGAAGTTCGGCATGCCCGAGCTCGAGGTTACCGACGAGGTCTTCGAAAGCGAGCGCAGCCGCGTGTTCGACGAGGCGGAGAACCGCATGCACTCCATCAAGGCCATCATGTACGCAACGCTGAAGTAGGGGCTTTACGGGCCCTCTCGCCGTCTTTGTGAGGGCTCGGCAGTCCTGCTCGCGCGAACGCGACATTAAGTCGCGTTCGGCTCGTGCGGAACTCGCTCTCACAAAGACGGCGAGAGGGCTTGTGGCTCCCACTTTATTCCGTACATGAAGGAGGCCCTTGACTCACTTGGGATGAAAAGGGTTGCGGGCTGGGCATCTTTGATGCCCGGCCCGCGTTTTGTATGGGTGCTCAGAAATCCCCGGTTCCAGCTCGCAGGGGTTTCTCGTCGCTAAGAAATCCCCTGTTCCAGCCTTGTCTATGGGGCTGGAACAGGGGATTTGTTAGCGATTCAACGTTATTGGCGGCTGGAGCCGGGGGTTTCTTAGCGCTTGTGCGAGTGCTGCGGCTGGAACTTGCGCTTTCTTAGCGGGCGCGCGGCGACTCGGCCGGAGAGAAGCGCCTAGTACACCATGCCCATGGCCTCGCGGACCTGGCATAGGGTCTCGTGGGCAATCTCGTTGGCGCGCTTGTTGCCGTCGGCCAGGACGTCCCTGATATAGTCGGGGTCGCGGAGAAGCTCCTCGCGGCGCTCGCGGATCTCGGCGAAACGGCCGTTGACCGCCTCGGTGACGACCTTCTTGAGCTGACCGCCGCCGCCCATGCCGATCTCGTCGGCGAGCTCCTTGGGGTCGCGCCCGCTGCAGATTCCGGCGGTGGTAAGAAGCGCGGAGACCTCGGGTCGGTTGTCGGGGTCGAAGGTGATGTTGCGCTCGGAGTCGGTCTTTGCCTTCTTGATGAGCTTCGCCGTCTCCTCGGCCGTCATGCTGATGGCGATCGCGTTGCCGTAGGACTTGCTCATCTTTCGGCCGTCGAGGCCGGGGAGCAGCGGCGTCGAGGTCAGAAGCCCCGTGACCTCGGGGAACACCTTGCCATAACGCTTGTTGAAGCGGCGGGCGATCTTGTTGGTGACCTCGATGTGGGGCAGCTGGTCGCGACCGACGGGCACGATGTTGCCCTTGCAGAACAGGATGTCGCAGGCCTGGTGGACGGGATAGGTAAGAAGAAGCCCGGTCAGTTCGTGGCCGGAGGCCTCCTGCTCGGCCTTAACGGTCGGGTTGCGCTCCATCTCGGCCTCGGTCACAAGTGAGAGGAACGGGAGCATGAGCTGGTTTGCCTCGGGCACCGCCGAGTGGGTAAAGATCATGGTCTTCTCGGGGTCGATGCCGCAGGCGAGGTAGTCGACGACCATGTTGAACACGTTGTCCTGGATGTTCTTGGTCGTGTCGCGGTCGGTGATCACCTGGTAGTCGGCGATGATGATGTTCGTGCGGACGCCCATTTCCTGCAAGCGCACGCGGTCTACGAGCGTTCCGAAGTAGTGGCCGAGGTGCAAACGGCCGGTCGGGCGGTCGCCGGTGAGCATGGTGTACTTGCCGGGGTTGACCTTGAGCTCCTCGTGGACCTCGTTGCTGCGGCGAAGCGCCGCCTCGTAGCTTCCCTCGTTGGGCATATGTTCTCCTTTTATGCGGGTCATATTCACATCGGTCTTTATGGTACGTCAAATACGCGCTCGGCGGCGGCTGGGGCGCGAGCCTGTTAGAATGGCTTAGCTGTAAAACAACGTGGAAAGAAGCGAATCTTGGCTAGCTCATACGGTACCGACGCTGACAAGAGCTCGCTGCGGTCCAACTACCTCACGGCGAGGCGTCGCATCGACCCCGCGACCAAGGCCGCTCTCGACGCGCGCATCCTCGATCGCTTGGCTGGTTTCGGCATCTATGCCGATGCGGGGCTCGTTTTGGCGTACGTCTCCTACGCCAACGAGGTCGACACACGCGCCGTCATCGAGTCTGCTCTCGCTTCCGGCAAGCGCGTCGCCGTTCCCCGCGTCTTGCCTCATAAGCACAAGATGGATTTCTACGAGATAGACGGCATGGATGATTTGGCGGAGGGCTTCAAAGGAATCCTCGAGCCCAAACGCGGGCTCTGCTCACCCCTGGGGACTGTTGATTTGCTCGGCTCCGTGTGCCTTGTGCCTGGCCTCGTGTTCGATGCCGCAGGGCACCGCATCGGCTATGGCGGCGGCTACTACGACCGGTTCCTGCAGTTCTACCCTGGCGACAAGATCGCGCTCGCCCGATCCACGCAGGTAAGCTCGAACCCGCTGCCAGCCGAGTCCGGTGACGTGCCCGTCGACTTTATCGTCACTGATTACGGCGTCTGGCATTGCCGCTGAGCTGCCAGACGTATCGCTAAAAGCCTAAAAAAGAAACGCGCCTCGAGACCTATGGGTTCTCGAGGCGCAGTGCTCTTGATCATGCGGGCTGATATTCCCGATCCATGTTAGAGATCAAGCTTCTCCGCGAGGTCGAGGATGGCTTTGCGGTAGCCGGCTATTCCCATGCCGCTGATGGTCTCGAAGCATGCCTGGCGGATGTAGCTGACCTGACGGAAATCCTCTCGTTCCTCGACTTTGGAGATATGCACCTCGACGATGGGCAGGCGCACCGCCTTTGCTGCGTCCAAAATCGCGATGGAGGTGTGGGTGTAGGCTCCGGGGTTGATGACGATGCCGTCGTACTTGCCCATGGCGTCCTGAATCGCGTCGACGAGGTCGCCCTCATGGTTGGACTGGTAGCAGGTGCACTTGTCGAAGCCGACCTCGGCCGCGGTGTCCTGGCAGAGCTGGAGGAGATCGGTATAGCTCTCGGTCCCGTATATGCCGGGCTCGCGGATGCCGAGCATATTGATATTCGGGCCGTTGAGCACGAGCACGCTCGCGGACCCCATGTCATCGATAACACGGGCGGCCGATTGCTCAGACGCTCTCTTTTCGGGCTTCTCGTCCGCGTCGAGCAGGGACACGAGGCTCTCGACGGAGGCGAGGTCGCCGTCTTTGCCATCGGCGTCGGCCGTATCCTCGACATCGGTTTCGGCGTGGCTGCTCACGATGACGTTCATGCGGGAGGGCCCGTCGTCGGAGAATCCGGTTTCCGACGACTCGATTCCGGTGAGGTCGGCGAGCGCCTCGTGCACATCCTCGACCTTGCCGGGCCCAAAGACGACCTCGATGCCGCCCTTGCCTCGCTGCACGATGCCCAGGACGCCGCGGGTCGCGGTGAGCTGGTCGGTGTCGACAAGGGAAGGGTCCTCGGTTTTGATCCTCAGGCGTGTCATGCAAATATCGTTGCCGGTGACGTTCGCTTTTCCGCCAACCGCCTCGAGAACTTCTTTCGCTATTTGGAGCGCTTTGCTCACAGGGTATCAATCCTTAATTCGTTTAACAGGCCCATATGGTCAGGTACGGGCCTTGAGCATCCATCGCCTGAAAGTATACGTGCGCTATTGTTTCGCTTGGTTTTCCTCTGGGTGTTCGGCCCGGCTCGCAACGGTGAGCGGTAGCTAAGTCTCCGCTTGCCGCTCCTCCTTCGCTAAAACCCCACTTTGCTGAGGATAACCTTTGCGTCGCCCTCCGCCGTGCCCGTGCACTCGATCTGTATGTCCGACCACGAGCGGTAGGCGTCCATGCGCTCTGCCGCGAGCCGCTCGATCCCCTTGGCCGCAGACACCGGGCGCCCCTTGCTCGAGAGCTCGCCCAGCGGTCGGTCGACCATGACGACGACGCCGTTCTGGCGCAAAAGGTCGCGGTTGCAGGGGCGCGTGACGACGCCGCCGCCGCACGCGACCACAAGGCCGCTTCGAGAGCAGACGTCTCCGGTGACCTCTGTCTCGACCTTTCGGAACGCGTCCTCGCCCCGCTGCTCGATAATCTGCGCGGCGGTTTGACCGCTGCGCAGCGCGACCTCGTCGTCGATGTCGACGAAGGGCCTGCTGAGGAGGCGAGCCAGGCGTTTGCCCGTCGTCGTCTTGCCGGCTCCGGGCATGCCGATGAGGACGATGTTGCGCGTCTGGCGCTCGATGTCAAGCTCAATCGGCTCGATCGAGGCCTCGTCGAGCTTCTTTCCTTGAAACAGCTCGCTTGCGAAGAACGCCTGTGCCACGAGCATGGCGAGGCCGGACTCCGAAGGCAGCCCAAGGCTCTCGGCCGCAAGGCAAATGCCGGTGCGGTTCGGGTTGTAGACGACGTCGAGCACGCCAAGAAGCCCTGCCATGCGCGCAAGGTCCTCATCGGCCACAGGCGTGGCGGGGCAGGAGGGGAACATGCCCACGGGGGTTGTGTTGACCACAAGGGAGGCGTCCGCGTGCCGCTCGAGGAGGTTGCCGTAGTTGTCCTCGCCCGCGCGCGAGACGACCACCACAGCCGCCCCCACGTCCTCGAGGGCCGCCTGCACCGCCTGGGAGGCGCCGCCCGAGCCGAGCACGAGGCACTTCTTGCCAAGAAGGACCTCGTTGGCGCTGCCCCCGAGCTCGCGTCGGCAAAAGCGCTCGAGCATCCACGCGAAGCCGAGGACGTCGGTGTTCTCGGCGTAGATGGTCCCGTCGGGCCTGCGGACGAGCGTGTTGGCCACACCCAGGCGGCGGACGCGCGGGCTCCGCTCGTCCGCCGCCGCCGCGGCGTCCGCCTTGTAGGGGATGGTCACGTTGATGCCGCGCCACGCGCCCTCGCGGATGAAGTCCGCGACGTCTTCCGGCTCAAGCTCCAGAAGGCTGTACGGAGCGCTTCCCAGCTCCTCGTGAATCTGCCTGGACCAGCTGTGGCCGAGCTTGCGGCCGATAAGGCCGAAGGGCGTCTGCATGCGGGAAGATTCCACCTAGATCACCTCGCTGTAGCTGCCGAGGTAGCGGAAATCCTGGCAGAGCCCCTCGATCGTGGACATGAGGGCCCTGAACTCGTCGGAGGCGACCGGGCAGTCGATGTCGAAGTAGAAGCCGAAGTCGAAGTCGCGCTCGGGGATCGGGCGGCTCTCGAGCTTCACGACGTTGATGTCGAGGGCGTAGAACTTCGCGAGGAGCTTATAGAGGGAGCCCGGCTGGTGGGGCGTCACGAGCGTCATCGAGGAGCGCTCGGCGCCGGGGTAGATCTCGAGCTTCTTGCTGATGCAGGCGAAGCGGGTGTAGTTGTTGTCGCGGTCCTGGACGGCGCTGCCGAGGACCGAGAGGCCGTAGAGCTCGGCGCAGCTTCGCGAAGAGAGCGCCGCGACGTCGTCGCGCCCGGCGTCGGCGACCATCCGGGCCGCCACGGCGGTGTTCTCGCACACGTGGACGCGGGCCTCCGGCAGCGTCTCGAGGAAGGCCGCGCACTGGCGGATGGCCTGCTCGTGGCTGTAGATGTCGCGGATGCCCTCGACGTTGGCGCCCTTCTTTGCGAGCAGGCAGTGGTCGACCTTGACGCGCGTCGAGCGGACGATCGAGAACTCGTGGGCGCCCATGAGGTCGAAGACCTTGTTCACTGAGCCGGCGGTGGAGTTCTCGATGGGCAGGACGCCGTAGTCGACCTCGCCATCCTCCACGGCTTGGAAGACGTCCTCGAACGACTGCATATAGCGGATATCGGGGTGACGGAAGAACTTCTCGGCGGCAAGCTGGGAATACGCGCCCTCCACACCCTGGCAGGCCACTCGCCCGCGCTTGGGGAACACCTCGGGCGTTTCCTTTCGCGCCTGCTCGATGCGGGCGACGAGCTGGTTGTTCTCTGCGTCGCCAAGAAGCGCGTGCTGCCGCGCGCGGGAGGCCTCCATGAGGAGCTCCATCATGACCTGGCCGTAGGTGGCGAGGTCGGCGGGGACGCGCCCGGCGGCGTCGGCGATCTTCTGGCGCTCGCGGGCGGGGTCGAAGACGCGCTTGCCGTGGGCGCGCTTGTACTCCGCGACGCCGGCGGCGACCTCGGCGCGCTCACCGAACAGCTTGAAGATCTGGCTGTCGATACGATCGATCTCGTCTCGAAGCTCGCTCAATTCCTTCATGCAGTACCTTTCTGGGCCGGCGCTCGCGGGGTGCTCGCCGGCGGATCTTCTTAGCGGGTGGGGGCGGCGGGCCAGGACAGAAGGGCGTCGGCGACGGCGCATGCGGCCACTGCCTCGACCACGGGGACGGCGCGGGTGACGGCGGTGGCGTCGTGGCGGCCGCGGACCGTGAGCTTAGCGGGCTCCATGCGCTCGAGGTCGACCGAGTCCTGCTCGATGCCGATGCTGCTGATAGGCTTCAGCGCGCAGCGGAAGTGCAGCGGCGCGCCCGTGCTGATTCCGCCGAGGATGCCGCCCGCGTTGTTTGTCGAGGGCACGCATGCGCCTTCGCGCACCTCATACGGGTCGTTGTTCTGGCTGCCGCGCATGGCCGCGGCGGCGAAGCCGGCCCCGAACTCGATGCCCTTGACCGAGGGGATGCCGAAGACGGCATAGGCGATCGTGTTCTCGAGGCCGTCGAACATGGGTGAGCCGACGCCTGCGGGAAGGCCGCAGGCGACGCACTCGACCACGCCGCCGACGGAGTCCTTCTGCGCCCGTGCCGCCATGATCGCCTCGGTCATGCGCCTCGCGGCGCCCTTGTCGATGGCGGGGAACTCACGCCCGTCTGCGAGCGCATCCATCTGGGCACGGAGCCGCTCTGCTGCGGCGGGGGAGTTGTCGAGCGCGCAGAAGTGCTCGTCGGCAACGCCTGCGCACTCGTCCACATGCGCCGCGATTCGTATGCCCTGCTGCTCGAGCCACTGCAGGCAGATGGCTCCCGCGATGCACAGAGGCCCCGTGAGTCGCCCGGAGAAGTGGCCGCCGCCGGGGATGTCCTGCTCGCCGTGCCACTTCGCCCAGGCGGCGAAGTCGGCGTGGCCGGGCCTGGGGACGCCCATGATGTTTCCGTAGTCCTGGCTGCGGGTGTTCGTGTTCTCGATCACGGCGGCCAGGGGCGCTCCGCAGGTGCGGCCGTCCGGGTTCAGGCCCGAAAGGATGCGGACGGCATCCTTCTCCTTGCGCGGGGTGGTCCAGGGGGCGTTGCCCGGGGCGCGGCGCGCCATGAAGCCGGCAACGCGCTCCTGGTCGACGGCGATGCCGGAGGGCAGGCCCTCGACCACGCAGCCGACTCCCGCGGAGTGCGACTGCCCGAAAACGGTCACGCGCAGCGTGTTTCCGAAGCTGGAAGGCATGGTTCTCCTTATCTGCAAGAAAGGCTCTGTCCCTCTTTGCGTCGGTGGCTAGATCTCGGCGCAGGTGCCGCCGAGCGCGCGGAAGTCCTCAAAGAAGGCTGGGTAGGACTTGGCGACGCATTGGGCGCCACGGATGGCCGAGGGGCCCTGGGCGCGCGTGGCGAGCACGGCGGACATCATGGCGATTCGGTGGTCGTTCGCCGCGTCGGCCACGCCGCCGGAAAGCTTAGCCACGCCTTCGATCACAAGCCCGTCGGCGGTCTGGTCCACCTGGCCGCCCAGCGCGCGAACGGCGTCGGACACCGTCTGGAGCCGGTCGGACTCCTTGATCCTCAGGCGCTCCGCGCCGCAGATCGTCGTTGTGCCCTGGGCGCAGGCGGCGACGGCCGCGAGCGGGGGGACGAGGTCTGGGCAGGAGCGGACGTCTAGCTTGCAGCCCCTGAGCGTGTCCGGCCTTACGGTGACAGAGCTCGCGCCGCGCTCAACACGGGCGCCGAGCATCGCCAAGGCGGCGAGGACGGCGCGGTCGCCTTGTGTGCTCCGGAGGTTTACCCCCTCGACGGTCACTCCTTCTTTGGAGAGGGCTCCGGCGGCAAGCCAGAACGCGGCGTTCGACCAGTCCCCGCCGACACGGACCTGACCCGGGGTGTGCAGGCGCGACGCGGGCGGGACGCGGAACAGGAGCCCGCGGCGCTCGCCGTCGTCGAACTTCTCGCGCGTGACCTGGACGCCGAACTGCGCGAGCGCGGCGACGGTGATGTCGATGTAGGGAAGCGACTCGATGGGCTCGGTTACGAGGACCTCGCAGCCCCCGTCCATGAGGGGCGCCGCGAGCAGAAGCCCGCTCACATACTGCGAGCTCACGTTTCCTGCGATCGCGTAGCGGCCCGACTCGAGCTTGCCGCGCACGGCGAGCGGCATGTTTCCCTGGGGGCCTAGAAGCGCCCCATGGGCAACGAGCTCCTCGTAGAGGGGCGAGAGCGGCCGCTCGGGCAGCCTGCCGTGGCCCGTGAGGCTCGCGTCGCACCCCAGGGCCGCGACGACCGGCAAAAGGAACCTGAGCGTGGAGCCCGACTCCCCGCAATCGAGGAGCGCTCCGCGCTCGGGCGATCCCGCGGGCACGGGAACGACCCTGAAGCCCTTCTTCGTACGGGTGACGCGGGCGCCGAGCGCACGCATGCACGCCGCGGTGGCGTCGATGTCCTGGGAGGTGGTGTTGCAGTCGATGTCGGTCACGCCGTCGGCGAGGGCGGCGCAGATGAGCAGCCGGTGCGCCTCCGACTTGGAGGCGACGGCCTCGATGCTGCCTGCGAGGGGGCCGGGGAAGATGCGCATGTCCATGATCAGGCCTCCTTGCCCGTGCCGCATCCGAGCTCGACGAGCTCGCGGAGCTCCGCCAAGGTGACGCGGCGAACCTCGACGGCGCCGATTCTTGCGGGGACCACGATGTTCATGGCGTCCCCGTGGCGCTTCTTGTCATGGGTCATGTAACCGAAGATCTGCTCATGCGGTTGGTCGGTGTCCGTGGGAAGCCCCTGGGCGGCGACGGCCGCGACGATCGCGTCGCGCGTGGACGGCTCGCACCAGCCCTTCTTTGCGCATGCGCGCGCCATGCAGCACAGGCCGGCAGCCACGCTCGAGCCGTGCCCGAGCAAAAAATCGCTCGCCGCCTCGATGCCGTGGCCGATGGTGTGTCCGAGGTTGAGCGTCTGGCGCAGGCCGTGCTCGCGCTCGTCCGCGTCGACGACGTCGCGCTTTATGCGGACGTTCTCGGCGACGATGCGCGCGACCTCGTCCTCGGAGAACGCTTCGGAGACGAGGGGCCTTTGGGAAAGAAGGCGAAGCATCCCCGGGTCTGCGAGAACGGCGTGCTTCACGACCTCGCCGACGGAGTCGCGGAAGAGTGCGGGCTCGATGGTCCGCAGGCAAGCGACGTCCGCCACGACGGCCGACGGCTGCCAAAAGAAGCCGCAGAGGTTCTTGCCGTGCGAGAGGTCGACCGCGACCTTGCCGCCGACGCTCGAGTCCACCATGGCAAGAAGCGAGGTCGGAACCTGCACCACCTGAATGCCGCGCAGGTACATCGCGGCCGCGAGGCCCGCCATGTCGCCGGTGACGCCGCCGCCGAGCGCGACCACGACGTCGTCGCGCGTGAGCTGCTCCTCTGCGAGCGCCTCGAGAATGCCCTCGAGCGTCGAGAGTCGCTTGTGCTGCTCCCCGGCGGGGAAGGTGATGATGCTCGCCTTATAGCCCGCGTCCTCGAGCGATTTCTTCACCGCGTCTGCGTAGAGGGGCCCGACGTTCGTCTCGGTGACGACGCAGGCGCGTTCTCCGCCGGCTGCCTTGCGGGTCACGGCGCCGACGCCGGCGAGGTTTCCCACGCCGACGTGGACCTCGTAGGAGCGCGAGGCGCAGCTCACGGGAACGACCGTCTCCATGGATTCGCTCATCGGCCTTCGATCTCCCTCTTAATGCGGTCGCCGTCGGCAAGAAGCCGCTCGAGCCTCTCGGCGTCGCCCTCGTCGATGGCGTCCTTGTAATCCTGCAGGTTCTTGATGATGGTGCCGAGCTCGTCCGAGAGGTAATCGGCGTTGTCCAGGAACAGCTCCGTCCACATGGGAGCGTTGAGCCTGGCCACGCGAGTGAGGTCGCGGTAGCTGCCGGCCGAGAAGCCATGGTGGTCGCGGGAGCTGGGGCTCTTTACGTAGGCGTTCGAGACGACGTGGCAGAGCTGGGAGGTGAAGGCGATCATGCGGTCGTGCACCGGCGCCGAGGCCAGCGTGAAGCTCCCGAACTGGCACGGGGCAAGAAGGGACTTCAGGCGCTCGAGGATCTCGACGCGCTCGAAGTCGTCCATGCCCTCGGGCGGCACGACGACCATCGGGGCGCCCTTGAACATGGTCGCGCGCGAGTGGGCGAAGCCGGAGTACTGGGTTCCCGCCATGGGGTGGCAGCCGACGAAGGTCCAGCCGCGGCCCTTGGCGATGGCGCCGCACTTCTCGCAGATAACGCGCTTCACGCCCACCGTGTCGATAACGATGGTGCCGTCGGCGATGAGCCCGGCCTTCTCGGCGAGCCAATCGATCGCGGACTGCGGGTATCCTGCGAGCACGATGAGCTCGCAGGTCGGGATGGTCTTGTCGTCGAGCTCCCCGCGCACGGTCTCGATCTCGGCGAGCTCGAGCGTGCTCTTCGTACGGTTCCAGGCGTAGACGTCCACTCCCGCGGCGCGGAAAGCGCGCGCGAAGGAGCCGCCCATGAGGCCGAGCCCGACGACGCCCACGCGCCCGGGGACGAAGCTGTTTGCCGCGGCGTCTGCCTTGGGCGTGTTCGTTGTTTCGCCGGTCATTCCTAGGCCTCCTCGAGGTCGGCCGTGATCGCCTCGCGGATGAGGGCGATGCGGCGCATGGCATCGGAGAACATCTCGGGCGTGAGCGCCTGGGCGCCGTCCGACCATGCCTCGCTCGGGCAGTTGTGAACCTCTATCTCCAGCCCGTCGGCGCCGGCAGCCGTCGCGGCGTAGGCCGCGGGGCGCACGTAGCGTGTGTACCCGGTTGAGTGAGAGGGGTCGCCGACGACAGGCAGGTGGGTGAGGTGGTGAAGCACGGGGATGGCGTTGACGTCGAAGGTGTTGCGGGTGCGCGTCTCAAAGGTCCGGATGCCGCGCTCGCAGAGGATGACGTTCTCGTTGCCTTCGCTCATGATGTACTCGGCAGCCATGAGGAACTCGTCGATCGTCTCGGCCATGCCGCGCTTGAGCAGGATGGGCGTCTTCGTCTTTCCGACCTCTCGAAGCAGCGGGAAGTTCTGGGCGTTGCGCGCGCCGATCTGCATGATGTCGATCTTCTTGTCGACGAAGAGCTCGACGTCGCGCGGGTCCATGACCTCGGTGACGACGGGCATGTTGAACTCGGCGCCGGCCTCCATGAGAAGGTCAAGGCCGCGCTCTCCCATGCCCTGGGAGGTGTAGGGGGAGGTGCGGGGCTTGAAGGCTCCGCCGCGGAGGATGGTCGCTCCCGCTTCCTTGCAGGCGCGGGCAATCACAAAGAGGTTGTCGCCCTCGACGGAGCAGGGCCCTGCCATGACCTGGAAGTTGCCGCCGCCGATCTTGACCCCATGGCCGCAGTCGATGACGGTGTCCTCGGGGTGGAACTTGCGGTTTGCCTTCTTGAAGGGCTCGGTCACGCGCTGAACGCGCTCGATGATGTCCATGCTCTCGAGGAGGAAGGGATCGATCTTGGAGGTGTCGCCGATAATGCCGACGATCGTCTCTTCCTCGCCGGGGGAGACGTTCGTCTTATAGCCGCGATCCTCAATCCACTTGACGAAGTGGCTGAGCTGCTCCGCGGTGGCGGTGTTCTTTACGACGGCGATCATGTCTTCCCCTTTAATTGGCGTATTAGAAAAGTCTAGAAATGTTAACACGGGGAGACTCTGGGAGAGCGTAAGGAAACAATGCTGTAGCAGCGGGTCATTAGGGGGCGAGGGCGTGGGGGCGTATGCCGTGCGCAGGGGGGGCGGGCCCGCGTGCGCGCGGACGCGCAATAGCCGTGGTGAATCCATGAGGCGCACATATGGTTGCGCTCGGCGCGCCTTCCCAAGGGCCTCGAGGCTGAGCAAATATGCTGAATTCCGCCCGGGGCGCCCTCCGCGCCGCGAACTCGTGAAAATGAGCGACTTAATTCTGATTTGTTAGGTAGAGGAGTCATATTGGAGAGACTCTTCTGCGCTTTAGGCGCTATTTGCCTCGCGCTGTGCGCGATCCGTGGATTAAGTCGTTGATTTTCGGGACTTTGCGAGGGGCTGCTCGTGCCCTCACGTGTTCGAGCCCATGGCGGCGAGCCGTATAAGAAAGAAGCCCCGTTGCCGGGGCTCTGTAACTCTATGGTGCGCCCAGGGGGGCTCGAACCCTCGACCTTCTGCTCCGGAGGCAGACGCTCTAATCCGCTGAGCTATGGGCGCAGTGCGAGTGGAAGTATAGCGCAAGGTTGGAGAAAACCTCAACGCGGGGTTACGACTTCGTAAGGTTGGGCACCATTCCTTTATATGTTTCGCCCAAGCGATAATATTGACCGAGCAACAGTTAACACTTTCGGCCGTTATGCAAATTGCCCCGGCCTTTTTATTTACTAGGAGCTGCATGTCAGATATGAATAGCGAGCTGCATGGCCTCTCTTCCGAGGAGGTCGCGGCGCGTGTCGCCGACGGCCGCGTGAACCACGATACCGACGTCAAGACCAAATCAATCTGGCAGATCTTCGCCACTCATGCCTTCACGCTCTTCAACGCCGTCAATATCGGCATGGCGGCTCTCATTTTCTTTACCGGCGAGTATCGCAACATGCTGTTTCTCACCATCGTGGGCGCCAACCTCGTCATCGGCGTGTTCCAGGAGATTCGCGCGAAGCGCATGGTCGACAAGCTGACCCTCATCACGCAGAAGCAGGTCACGGTGATCCGTGACGGCTCCGAGTCGGCCATTGCGCCCTCCGAGCTCGTCCTCGACGACCTCATGCGCCTCTCCCACGGCGACCAGGTCCCTGCTGACAGCGAGGTCGTCGAGGGCAACGTCTACTGCGACGAGTCCCTGCTCACAGGGGAGTCCATTCCGGTGGCCAAGGTCCCCGGCTCCGAGCTGTTCTCGGGCAGCTTCATCGAGAGCGGAAGCCTTGTGGCTCGCGTGACCAAGGTCGGCCGCGACGGCTATGCCGCAAAGATCAACGCAGAGGCAAAGTACGTCAAGGACGTCAAATCCGAGATCCTCGCCACCTTGAAGGCGATCATCCGATTGGGGACCGGGCTTCTAATCCCGCTCGGAATCGGGTTGTTCCTCCGCACCGTGTTCATGGAGTCGGCGTCTGTCGAGAGCGCCATACTATCGACCACATCCGCGGTGCTTGGCATGATTCCGCAGGGCCTCGTGCTCCTCACCTCTACCGTGCTCGCCGTCGCGACCTCCCGCCTGGGCAGCCGCGGCGTCCTTGTGCAGCAGGCCTACTGCGTTGAGACCCTTGCCCGCGTCGATACGCTGTGCCTCGACAAGACAGGCACCATCACCTCCGGCGAGATGGAGGTGGCCCACGTGCAGAGCGCCGACGGCGTCGACGAGGGCCGCGCCGTCTCGGCCTTCACCGCCATCGCCAGGGCAAACTGCTCTGACGTCAACGAGACCGCGAGGGCGCTCCTTGCCTTCGGCGAGGGTTTCGGCGCGCAGGACGTGCCCCCTTCCGCTCGGGCCGTGGCCTTCAGCTCCTCTCGCAAGTACTCCGGTTGCGTTCTCGGAGATGGCCGGGGCCTCGTCATGGGAGCGGCGCAGTTCGTGCTGGGGGAGGAGCGCGCGGCAGAGGCCGACGCGCTATGCGAGGGGTTCGACGACATCGAGCGCCGCATGGTCGTCTGCGAGTGCGACGGCTTCACCGATCAAGACGGAATCGTCGGTGAGCCGACGATTTTGGCGTGCGTCGGCATTCGCGACAAGATACGCGACACCGCCCGCCAGACCATGGAGTACTTCCTAGAGCAGGGGGTCGAGCTCCGTGTGATCTCCGGCGACGACCCGCGCACGGTCTCCGCCATCGCGCGCCTTGCCGGCGTCCCCGAAGCCGATCTGTACGTCGACGCCTCCAAGCTCGACACCCCCGAGAAGCTCGACGCCGCCGTCGACGTGGCCCGCGTTTTCGGGCGCGTCACCCCTCAGCAGAAGCGCGAGCTCGTCGACGCCCTGCACAGGCGCGGGCGCACGGTGGCGATGACCGGAGACGGCGTGAACGACGTTTTGGCCCTTCGCGAGGCAGATTGCTCGATCTCCATGTCCTCGGGGTCGGCTGCGGCGCGCAACGTCTCGGAGATCGTCCTTGCGGACAACGACTTCGCGCACATGCCCGAGGTCGTCGCCGAGGGTCGTCGCTCCATCAACAATCTGCAGCGCTCGGCGTCTCTTTTCCTCGTCAAGACGGTCTTCGCTGCGGTTCTTGCGCTTATCTGCATCGTTTTGCCCCCGTATCCCTTCATCCCGATTCAGATGTCGCTCATCTCGACGACCGTCATCGGCGTTCCGTCGTTCGTTCTCGCGCTCGAGCCGAATAAGGAGCGCGTCAGGGGCAACTTCCTCGTCAATGTGCTGTCTCGTTCGCTTCCAGCTTCCGGCGCGATCATCGTTTTCCTTCTCCTTGAGCTCGTACTTGGCCGCCTCCTCGGCCACGAGTTCGATGAGATCTCGACTGTGTGCATGATCATCACGGTCGTCGTCGGCCTCGCCCTCATCTACCGCATCTCTCAGCCGTTGACCACCCTTCGAAAGCTGCTGCTTGCGAGCATGTCCGCGCTTGCCGTTCTCGCGTGCACGGTGGGCGGGTCTTTCTTCCACGTCGTCGCGCTCCCCTTCGACGTCGCGGTCGCGACCGTTGTGTTCTGCGTCCTCGCCGTTCTTCTCTTCGAGCGCTTCTCCACCGCGTTCGAGCGCAACGCCGACACCAACAGGTTCCTCGTTGCCGCCGTCGAGAGGATCGAAGGCGGAGTCCCTGCGCCCCGCTTCGCGAAGCCGAGGAAGTAGCCTTGGGTCTGTGTGGTTTTTGGCTCCGGTGCCATCTCCGCATCTCGCTCGGGTAGGCTTTTTTTGAGTTTATTCGTCCCGCGAGCAACCGAAAGGCCGCCTTTTGATCTGCCCTAGTTGCCATAGCGAGGTTCCCGACGGGAGCTTCGAGTGCCCGTATTGCGGCGAGCCGCTCTGCGCCACGCAGAAGATCGATCTCGACGAGATCTCATGGTGCCCGGTCTGCGGCGCCCTCGTGCCGGCAGGCAAGGCAACTTGCCCCAAGTGCTCATCTCCCATGCCCGGAGCCCGCGCGGCAAGAAACGCAAAGAAGCCCGGTCGCGAGCGCAAGCCCGATCTTCCCGCGCCTGGGCTCGAGAGCGCCATCCCGCCGACGGGGCCGGGCAGCTATACCGCCTCCTCGGCGCCTGATGTGCTCCCGAGGCTCAAGCAGTTCATCGTCGCCGCGGGAGCGGCGGTCTTGATCGTCGGCGGAACCGCGCTCGCCATAACGCACCCCTGGGACCCAAGCGCGAACGACCTTTCCGCTAAGTTTCCTTTCGATACTTCGCAGGCGGGCTCTCCCGACAAGATCGATATTCTCGACTCGCAGGACAAATCGGGGTCGGAGAATAAGAGCGGGTCGCAAGACCCTATCTACGATTCCCTTATGTCGGATTACGAATCCCTGGTCTCTTGCGCCGAGCGTATCGACGCGAGCGAGGCCGCCCTCGCAGATAAGGGCGTCTCGGGAACGGATGAGGAGCGTTCGCAGGGGTCGTCCGACGCATGGGCGGTTTCCATCGAAGTGTCCAACACCATAAGCGCGATAGGCTCGACCTCTGACGGCGCCGGCGCCTACGCCGAAACCATCGGCAATCTAAAGACGCTCGGCAACTGGCTTCGCAACCGTTGCGATGCGCTCAACTCCGCTTGGGAGATGGCGCGCGATTCCTCCGACCCTGCCGGCGAAGAGGAGCAGATCCTTGGAAAGATCTCCGGAAACTCAGGTTACAAGGACCTGTTCGACCAAAACGTCGAGGGCTGGAAGCCCTCGCCGGCGGCCTCCTAAAGCTGCCGTTCGTCTACCGATTGTGTGAAACGCTGCGGCTACTGGTATCATCGGATAATTGACCGAAGGGTGCGTCGGCGCCCTGTTTTGACGAAAAGCGAGGAGAGACCATGGGATTTTTCGGAGATCCGCTCTATACCCCCGCATATGAGGTGGCTGGCGATGAGCTTGCCGTTTTCGATACGAGCAAGGGCATCATCCGCGTCCGTCTCGACGGCGAGGGAGCCCCTGTCCACGTTGCGAATTTCTGCGAGCTCGCGGAGTCCGGCTTCTACGACGACCTCAAGTTCCACCGTTTCGTTCCCGGCTTCGTTATCCAGGGCGGTTGCCCCAATACCCGTGAAATGTCTCCCTTCGAGGTTGCCTCCGGCGCCGTGGGGCCCGATGGCCGTCCCGGCACGGGCGGGCCTGGCTACCGCATCAAGGAGGAGTTCACCTCGAACCCGCGCAATTCCCACGACGACGGCGCCCTAGCCATGGCGCGTTCGTCCGACCCAAATTCCGCCGGCTCCCAGTTCTACTTCTGCCTCGGTCCCCAGCATCCCCTCGACCGCGACTACACCGTCTTTGGCCAGACTGTCGAGGGTATGGACGTCATCTCCCAGCTTCGCGCCGGCGACGTCATCAACTCGATCAGGATCGAGCACGTCGCCTAGCGGCGTCACTTCTTGGAGGAACCCATGAATCAACAGGCTTTCGATGCCGGAAAAGTCGCTTATCAGTCCGGTGATTGGCTGAAAGCGGTCGCCTCGCTTTCCGATGCGAAGGAGACAAGCGAGGTTAACGGCGCCGTAGATCACCTCATCGGCAACGCGTACATGAAGCTCGGACGATACGAGTCCGCCGCCGACGCGTACGCGAGCGCTCTTTCCGATATCTCCTACGGCAAGGTCGGCGCCCTTTCCTGCAATCGCGGCCGCGCGCTTCTCGCGGCGGGTCGCGCCCAGGAGGCCGTGCAGGCTCTCACGACGGCCGTCCAGGACGCTTCTTACTCCACGCCTTACAAGGCTTACCTTGCGCTTGGCAGGGCTTATGAGGCTTCCGGCGACGTCCGAAACGCCGGAATCGCGTACCGCTCCGCCGCCATCGACGAGAACAACCCTGCTCCTGCTGGCGCGCTTTCCGACCTCGGCAGCTGCTTCATGCGCCTTGGACGCCCGGTCGACGCCGTCGAGGCGTACCGCACTGCCCTCGACTTCACAACCCCGCTCGAGAGCCAGTCGAAGGTTTACTGCGACCTCGGGCTTGCCTATGTCGCCGCCAATCGCATGCCTGAGGCCGTGGACGCCTTCACCCACGCCACGAGCGACCCCTCGTTCGTCATGAGCCCCGAGGCCCAGGCCTCCTTCGACGCTGCCCGCAAGGCCATCGCTGTCGCGGCCGCCAAGCAGCAGCAGTCTGGCTCTGCGCCCTCGGACACCGACGCCTTCCTTGCCGCCGCAGGCTACGGCGCCGAGGTGGACCCGCTCGATCCCACGGGGGCTTCCGGGCAGCTCATCCCCTCCGCTGAGGACACCGGCTTTTTCTCCGTTACCGAGGAGGAGCTCGTCGCCCAGGACAAGAAGGACCGTAAGGTCAAGCGCAAGCACAAGCATCGCGGGCTGAAGGTTTTCTTCTTCATCCTCATCCTCGTCGCCCTTATCGGCGGCGGAGCCGCCTTCGCGTACACGCAGGGCTTTGGATGGCCGACGCAGGAGTCCGTGGTCGTGTCCCTCTTCCAGGCGAAGAGCGACGGGGCCGAGATCAGCCGCTATATCGCTCCTTCCGCCTCCGCCCAGGCTCAGGCTATCTCCGATACCCTCCCTGTTGGCGCCCAGGCCACGGTCGACGGCGTCGACCGCTCCATGAACGAGACCACCGTCCATGTCGTTGCCAAGCTTTCTGGCGGCGGCGAGCAGCAGTACACCGTTAATATGGTCAGGGACGGCATTTCTTGGAAGGTCGTCTCGGTCAACACCGAGTATTCCTCCCAGACCGGCAACAACTAAAGCACGAAGACACGTAAGGCAAAGGAACCGGATGTCTCTCTTCGATTCATTGTTCGGCGAATACGGCGGGGACCTCGCCATCGACCTCGGCACGGCCAACACGCTCGTCGCTGTGCGTGGCCAGGGTATCGTTATCAACGAGCCCTCGGTCGTGGCTATCGACAAGAGCGAGAGCCGCGTGCTGGCGGTCGGCGCCGACGCAAAGCGCATGATTGGCCGCACGCCCGGCTCAATCATCGCCGAGCGCCCGCTCAAGGACGGCGTTATCGCGGATTTCGACGTCACCGAGGTCATGCTCCGGTACTTCATCGAGAAGGCCCGCGAGCGCCGCTATCCTTGGAGCCCTAGGCCGCGTGTCGTCGTGTGCGTCCCCTCCGGCGTCACCTCTGTCGAGAAGCGCGCCGTCTTTGAGGCGACGATTCAGGCCGGCGCCCGGCAGGCATACCTCATCGAGGAGCCGATGGCCGCCGCTATCGGCGCCGATTTGCCCATCGAGGACCCTACTGGTTCCATGGTCGTCGATATCGGCGGCGGCACCACTGAGGTTGCCGTCATCTCCATGGGCGGCATCGTGGTCTCGCAGTCCATAAGGACCGCCGGCGACGAGTTTGACCAAACTATTCTTCAGCATGTGCGCGACGCATACAATCTTTCGATTGGCGAGCGCACCGCCGAGGACATCAAGATCAAGGTCGGATCCGCGGCACCTCTGACGGAGGAGCTCGACGTTGAGGTCAACGGCCGCGACGTCATGAGCGGTTTGCCTAAAACCGTGCGCATCGAGAGCGAGGAGATACGCCGCGCGCTCAACCGTCCCCTTGACGAGGTGACGAAGGCGGTCAAGGATGCCCTCGACGTTACCCCTCCCGACCTTGCCTCCGACCTCATGTACTACGGCATTCTCCTCACCGGCGGCGGCGGACTGCTCCGCGGTCTCGACCAGCGTCTCCGCGAAGAGACCGGCGTTCCCGTGAACGTGAGCCCCACCGCTCTCGAGAACGTCGTCAACGGATGCGCAAAGGTGCTCGAGGCCAACGCCCTGTCCGGCGGCTTTGTCCAGAGCACGGGCCAGTAGGCGTGTCAAAACCCGGTTTTGGCCGCGCCAACGGCCCCTCCATCGGCAACAACTCAAACAATTCCGGGGGCCGTCAGCTGCTTGTGTGCGGGTTCGTCTCGCTCGTGCTCTTTACGGCTAGTTGTCGAATGGGCTCGACGGGACCTCTCGAGACGATCCGCGGCGTCTTCGGTTTCGTGACCTCACCGGTGCGTTACATAGGCGCAACGGTGAGCGTCCCGTTCCAGGGCCTGGGAAACATCTTTGCCAATCTGACGTCTGACCAGGAGTCTCTTTCCGAGCTCAAGGCCGAGAACGAGAGACTCCAGGCCAGAAACGCCGAGCTCGAGGAGTCTGAGCAGACGGCAAAGCGGCTCCAGGACCTCTTGAACCTCCAGGATTCTTACAGTCTTCAGTCGACGGGTGCCCGCATCATCTCGGGCTCCACCGACTCATGGACCTCGAGCGTCACCATCAATATGGGTTCCGCCTCGGGGCTTACGGTGGGCATGCCCGTCATGGCCTCCAACGGCGTCATCGGGCAGATCACCGAGTGCGGCGCCACGACCTCGACCGTGAGGCTCATCACTGACGAGAACTCGTCCGTCTCGGCGATGATTCAGTCGAGCCGCGCCCAGGGCATGCTCGTAGGCTCCGCGACCGGTAAGCTCACGCTCGACATGATCGCGACCGACCAGACCGTCAACGTCGGCGACGTCGTCGTCACAAGCGGCCTGGGAGGCGTTTTCCCCAAGGGATTGCCTCTCGGCAAGGTCACCAACGTCGAGAGCACTCCTGGGTCGCTGTACCTCGAGATCACCGTCGAGGCATTCGCGAGCACCGAGAATTTCGAGGAGGTCATCGTCATCACCTCCCTGACCGAGGGGCAAAGCGCGACCGCCGAGGATATCGCCGAGGCGGACAGACAGGAGTCTGGCGGGTCTGCGTCGGCGTCCGGGTCCTCCTCGGCTTCTGACGATCAGGACTCCGACGCCGCTCCCGCCGCCGGCTCCGGAGACGATTCCACGTCCGAATAGAGGAGGGTCGATGCAGATAGCTGACAAAAGCCACGATACCAAGGGCATGGTCACGCTCGCGGCGATATGCGCCGTGCTTCAGCTTGCCCTCTCGCCCAATCTCGCCATCGGAAATGGGCACCCCAATTTCGCGCTGGTTTTCTGCGCGTGCATCGCCCTATCGCGAGGCGGCGCCCAAGGTGTCGTCGCAGGCTTCGCTGCCGGGCTTTTCTTCGATCTTTCGAGCAGCGGCCCCATTGGGCTCATGGCGCTTTTGCTTACCGTCGCTGCCTACGCCCTTGGCTCTGAGCAGCGCAACCGCATGGCTGGTGATTTCGCTTCGAGCATCGCCATCTTCTCCGTTTCGGCGCTTGCCGTCTCGGCCGCGTACTCGATCGCGATGCTGGTCGTCGGCAGCGCCAACTCCCTCATCGATGCCTTCGTCTTCCGCGCGGTTCCCACGACGTTCCTTTCCATTGTCGCGTTCATACCCTTCGCTTATTTCTTCTCGCGCGTGAAGGCCTCGTCGCTTTCCGGCGGGCACTTCTCCCGTAGGGGAATCTAGGGGGAGTTATGGACTTCTCCCACGTAATCGTTGCCGTGTGCATTGCGCTCGCGGTTCTTCTCATTCTTTTGTTCCTTGTCTTCGGGCGTTCTGAGGCGGCCTACACCTTTGATATCGGCGGAGGATCCCCGAGGGCCTCGGGCGGGCGCGACGAGTCCGCCGAGTCGACGTTCTCGTCGAGGCTCATTGGCTTCGGCGTCTTCATCGGGGGCGTGTTCTGCGCTCTTCTTGCCCGCCTGTGGTCCATGCAGCTTGTCTCGAGCGACGAGTACGCGAAGGAGGCCGAGTCCAACCGCACGCGAACCGTCACGACGTCGGCTCCGCGCGGACGCATTCTCGACCGCAACGGGGTGGAGATCGTCACCAACCGATCGAGCCTAACGGTGGTCGCCGAGTCTGATGTGGCCGATGACGAGGTCGAGATGCAGCTTTTGGGCAATTTGATCGGCATGCCGCGCCAAGCCGTGTATCGCAAGGTGATAGACACTTCCGAGGGCGCCCAGAGCGCCCGTACCGTCGCCACGGACGTTTCTCGTCGCGTCGTCGCCTATCTCGGCGAGCACCCGACCGCCTTTAGCGGCGTCTCTGTGCAGCAGCGTTCTCAGCGAGCCTATCCTCAGGGTTCGCTCGCGGCGCATGTTGTCGGCTACACCGGAACCGTTACGAGCGAGCAGCTCGAGTCGAGCGCGGACGACGAGGACTCGGTCCAGTACAAGTCTGGCGACATCGTCGGGCAGTCAGGCGTCGAGGCGGCGTACGAGAGCGTTTTGCAGGGAATTCGCGGCGAACAGACCGTCTACGTCGACTCGAACGGAAAGATTCTCCAGTCCTCAACCAAGATCGACCCCCAAAGCGGCAGCGACGTCGTCCTTACCATCGACATCGATATTCAGCGCGCGGCCGAGGAGTCCCTCCAGAAGGTTTTGAAGCAGCTGAAGGACAAGGGGAAGAACCCGGCAGGCGGTAGCGTGGTGTGCCTTGACTGCACGAACGGCGAGGTGCTCGCCATGGCGAGTGCCCCGACCTTCTCGCCATCGATTTTTGTGGGCGGCATCGCGAACTCCGACTGGGACGGCCTCACCAACGAGTCCTCTCACTACCCGCTGCTCAACCGCGCGATCTCCGGCCAGTACCCTTGCGCATCGACGGTCAAGCCCTTCACCGCCTTTGCCGCCCTCGAAAACGGTATCGCGAGCTCGGAATCCGGCTATTACTGCAACGGTTGGTGGACGGGCTTCGGCGATGCCTACGGCATGTGGTGCTACAACCATGACGGCCACGGCGCCATGAACCTCCAAAGCGGCATTACTTACTCCTGCGACGTCGTCTTCTACGAGATCGGCAAGGGTTTTTCCAACTCGAGCAACAAAGAGGGCATGCAGGAGACTTTCCGCGAGTACGGCCTCGGCTCCGTCACCGGAATCGACCTGCCGAGCGAGGCCGCCGGCCGCGTGCCCGATGCCGAGTGGAAGTGGAATTACTTCACCAACGTCCCGGACGCTGAGCGCGAGTGGCACCCGGGCGATTACTGCAACATCGCCATAGGCCAGGGCGACATGCTTGTGACCTGTCTTCAGGTGGCAAATGCGTACACGAGCATCGCAAACCGCGGCCCCATGTATAAGCCTCACGTTCTTAAGAGCGTGAAGAGCGGCATCGGCTCGGGAAGCGTAATCGACTACAACGTTTCGCAGACGGCCGATATCGAGGAGGCGGATTCCGACCGCGCCCTCGTCGAGAACGGCCTTCTGGGCGTCATCTATGAGGAGAGCGAGAGCCAGGCGGCTCACTGGACCAACCTTGACGTCAAGGTCGCGGGAAAGACGGGCACCGGAGAGCAGAGCGCCGTTGACCGCAATATCTGCTGGATGGTCGCCTATGCTCCCGCAGACGACCCCAAGTATGTCGTCGCCGCCAACGTTGATGGCGGGGACTGGGGCTCGACCACGGCCATGCTCGTCGTGCGCGACGTGCTCGGCCAGATTTTTGGTCAGCCCGACACCGCGACGACCGTTTCCGACACGACCGATTAGCCGGGAGGCGAAGACTGTATGGCAATGAGCTCGATAACAGGCCTCGGTACCGCCTCCGGCGGACTGATGGATAAGATCGCCGGGAGGATTACCGGCAGGGCTGAGCGAGGGGCTAAGGTGAGGGGCAAGACCGGACCTCTTGCCGACCTCTATCTGTCGCAGCTTATCCCCGCCGCGCTTCTTGTCATCGTTGGCGTGGTGACTATCTGGTCCGCCTCGCTGACCATCGCGGAGGCCCGCTTCACGAGCCATCTTGTGGGCATCGCGCTCGGCGCCGTCCTTGCCGCGCTCGTATGGCGATACGATACCCGCGCCCTCTCCGGCATGGTCACGGTCCTTCTTGTGCTCGATTGTCTCCTCATGATCATGCCCCACCTGCCCGGCCTTGGCTTTGAGGCGAAGGGCATGACCGGTTGGGTCCAGCTTCCCATTATTCACCTGCGTTTTCAGCCGTCGGAGCCTGCCAAGCTCGTGACGATTTTCCTCATGGCCGGCGCAAGTGCCCAGTACAACGGAAAGATCGAGACCTTTACCGACTACGCGAAGCTCTGCGGAACGCTGCTCTTGCCCCTGGGGCTTCTTGTGGTCACAGACCTCGGCACCAGCCTCGTCATCCTTTTTGCGGGCGCCGCGATCATCATCTGCTCGGGTGCCCCCTCAAAGTGGGTGGTGCCAACCATCGGCCTCATCGTCGTGACCGTCGCGCTGGTGGTCTGGTCCTCAATGACGGACGGTTTACCCCATATTCTCAAGGACTATCAGCTCAAGCGCCTCATCGTTTTCGTCGACGAGGCGGCGGATCCCTCCGGCTACGGCTATAACCTGAGGCAGGCGAAGATCGCCGTGGGCTCCGGAGGGCTTCTTGGCAAGGGCATCGGAAACGCTTCTCAGGCCGGTTCCGGCTTTCTGCCCGAGGCGCACACCGACTTCGTGTTCGCGCTCTTTGCCGAACAGTTCGGTTTTGTGGGATCCGTTGTCCTTCTTGGCCTGTTCGCCTGGATGATTCTGGCTACGCTGCTCCTCGCCGTGAGGATAGACAACCCGTTTAGCAAGTTGGTCCTGATCGGATGCTGCGGCATGTGGACCTTCCAGGTCCTCGAGAACATCGGAATGTGCATCGGCATCATGCCCATCACGGGCATCCCGCTGCCTTTTATCAGTTTCGGCTCGTCCTCGATGGTTTCCCAGCTCATCGCGGTCGGGATTGTTCAGTCCGTCTGGCGCCACCGCCAGAAGGCCGCCTAACGGGCGCAAGGGGGTTCTTATGGCGAAGTCCGCACGCAGCACAAAGAAGGGCGGCGCGTCCTTTTCTATCTCAGGGCTCATCGATGTCCTCGCCTCCGGAATGGAGACCCTCGATTCCATGGAGGATGGGCTCCGTATTCGTGTGCATGTGGGGACGGAGTGTCCACGCGAGCTCGTCCTCGCCGCCAAAGAGGCGCTCGCGGCGCAGCGCGCCGGGGGAGCGGTTGAGGTCATGGGGCTCTGCGCGCCTGTTGCGAGCGCTGCCGCCCCCGATGCGGTCGTTGTTCTCGCCGCCGCTCATGAGGATGGCCTGTGCTCATTGCTGAGCTCCTACCTCGCTCAGGGCGTTTCGTGCGCTCTGGTGGCCGAGACGCTCCTTGAAACTCCCGTTCTCGACGAGAAGTGCTGTGCCGGCGTCGGCCTCGTGTGCGCATCCGACGCCGACGCCCTTGGGCCGAAGCTCGCCGAATGGCTCTCGGGCGTCGTGCCCAATCCCGTCGCGCTCGCGGCGAACTTCCCTTTCTGCCGGGACGCCGTGGTGAATCGCCTTGCTGCGCGCAGCGCCGCCGAGAACGCGGCTGTCGGGGCCATCTCGCTCATCCCCGGTTCTGACTACCCGATCATGTGCGCGAGCCAGGCGAAGCTCGCGCTCGACATCGCCGCCTGTTACGGCAACGGCGTCGAACTTTCCCGCGCCCTTGAGGTTGCCGGCGTCTTCGGCGCGGGGCTTGCCTACCGTGGCGTCGCTCGCGCCGCGGCCGGCCTTGTCCCGGGCCTCGGTTTCTTGCTCAAGGCGGCCATGGGCTACGCGGGCACCGTTGTCACCGCCAAGGCGGTCCAGGCGCGATTCTCGCTTATGGCAAAACCCGTCAAGAACAGCGCGGGGGAGCGTGCAGGTGCCTCGAGGGGCGACGGAGGCCCACATCCTGCGCCGTTGCCTGATGTGGTTGTTCCCGTCGGCGATGCCGACATCGACCATTCCTATGTCCTTATCTCCGACGACCGTAGCAAGGGGGACCCTGAGTGAGGGCCAAACGTGAGAATCTTTTCCATTTGCTCGAGCCGCTCCTGCCCCATGTGGAGCACCCGAGCCGCTATCTCGACCACGAGTGGGGCGCCTGCGAGGACCAGGAGGGGCCTTTCCACCTGTGCATGTGCTATGCCGACGTCTATGAGGTCGGCCAGCCCAACCTCGGCGTCTCCATCCTGTACAACACGATAAACGCGCTCCCCGACATGAGCTGCGAGCGCGCCTACCTGCCGTGGAACGATATGAGCTCTCTCATGCGGGAACGCGGGGTCCCTATGCTCTCGCTGGAGGCGGCGGCCCCGCTCGCTTCCTTCGACGCCGTCGGCTTCACGCTTGCCCACGAGCTCATATGGACGAACGTCCTCGAGGCCCTCGACCTCTCGGGCATCGCCCTTACGAGCGCCGAGCGCGACGAGGACGACCCTATCATCCTGGCGGGCGGGCCTTCCGCCTGGAACTGCGAGCCGATGGCGCCCGTGTTCGACGCGGTGCTGCTGGGCGACGGCGAGGAGTCGATCGTCGACGTCTGCGCCTGCATTCGCGACGCGCGGGCGGATGGCGTCTCGCGTTCCGGGCTGCTCTGCCGCCTCGCCGAGCTGCCGGGAGTCTACGTCCCGTCGCTCTACGACGTCGTCTACGACGAGTCCTCGACTCGCTGGGGCTACGCCGTGCCCAAAACCGGCACCCCGGCGCGCGAGGTAGTGCTCAAGAGCTGCATTGCCGATCTGGCGGCGACGCCCCCCGTGGCGTCGACCATCGTCCCGTACATGGGCATCGTCCAGGACCGCCTCTCGCTCGAGGTGCTTCGCGGCTGTGCCCGCGGCTGCCGTTTCTGCCAGGCCGGGATGACTTACCGCCCCGTCAGGGAGCGTCCGGCTGATCAGGTCGTGGCGGCGGGGGAGGAGGGGCTTGCCTTCAGCGGCCACGACGAGATCAGCCTCACGTCGCTTTCCACCACGGACCACTCGCAGTGCGCTGCCATCCTCAACCGCATGCACGCCGACCTTGCCGACCGCGGTATCCGCGTCTCGATTCCCTCCCAGCGACTCGATTCCTTCGGCGTTGAGATGGCGATGGCCGTCGGCGGGGGCAAGAAGGGCGGCCTCACCTTCGCGCCTGAGGCGGGCAGCCAGCGTTTGCGCGACGTCATCAACAAAAACGTTACGGAGGAAGACCTCGAGCGCGCCGCGCGCAACGCCTTCGAGAACGGGTGGCGCCGCTGCAAGCTGTACTTCATGATGGGCCTTCCCACCGAGACCGACGAGGACATCGTCGGTATCGTGAGGGCCGCCGAGCGCGTGCTGGAGATCGGCCGTGAGGTCGTGGGCCGCGGCTACAAGAGCGGCGTCTCCGTCACCATATCGGTCGCCGTGTTCGTGCCCAAGTGCTACACGGCGTTTCAATGGGCTGGCCAGCTCAACCCCGCCGAGGTTAGGCGCCGGCAGCAGCTGCTTCTGCACTCATGCCGCGACCGAGGCGTCCGCATCAACTACCACGACTCGTCCACCTCGCTTGTGGAGGGCGCCATCTCAAAGATGGGCAGGGACGGCTTCGGCCTGCTGCTCGAGGCGTGGCGTCGCGGGTGCCGCTTCGACGCGTGGACGAGCGAGTTCTCCTTCGATCGCTGGAGCGAGGCCGCCGCGGCGTGCGGCTACGACCTCGAGGACATTGCCTGCGAGGAGTTTTCCGTTGACGCCCGCTTGCCTTGGGACCACACGTCCCCCGGGGTGTCCAAGGGCTTTCTGCAGAGGGAGTGGCGCCGTGCCGCCATGGGCGTCACGACGCCCGACTGCACGCGCGACAGCTGCGTCGGGTGCGGCGTGTGCCCGACGCTTGGCGTCAAAAACGTGATTCAGGAGGAGCGCAAATGAGCGGGGCCAGGCCTCAGCCCTGGGGCGACGCGAAGCCGCAGGACCTATCACTCATCAAAGAGCTGCCGCGGATCCGCGTGGAGTACGGCAAAGGCGACAGGCTCGCCTTCCTCGGGCACCTCGAGGTCCTCGAGACCCAGAACCGCTGCATCCGCAGGGCGCGCCTGCCCTTCTCCATCGGCAACGGGTTCGCGCGTCGCATGAGGATCCAGTTCTCCCAGGCGCTTCCCGTGGGCGCCTCTTCCACCTGTGAGTATTTCGACCTGAGGCTCTCTGAGGAGATTCCCGCAGACGAGGTGCTCGCGCGCCTTCGCGCCGCGACGCCGCCCGCGCTCGCGCCGACGCGCGCGGCCTACGTCGAGGGCCGCGTTCCCGCGCTCGAGAGCTGGCTCACGAGGTCGCGCTGGGAGGTGCTCGTCCGCGACTGCGCCGTGGACGCTCGAGAGCTCTCCTGCCGTATCGCGGCGCTCAGGGACTCGGGCGTCCTAGAGTACCTGAGGGGCGAGAAGAAAAAGACGATCGACGTCTCGTCTGCGCTCGTCTCTTGGGAGTGCCGCGACGCGGAGGGCGGGGTCGCGCTCACCCTCGACACGCGCTCGAGCAATGCCGGGGCGCTTCGCCCCCAGCTTCTCATCGACCGCGCGCTTACGGGCGCGGCTGCCGGCTCTGTGGGCTATGACTGCCTCAAGGTCTGCCGCGTTTCGCAGGCCCATGAGGACGAGAATAGTGGCCTTCTTGTGAAGCCGCTCTAGATGTTGTGCCTTTAAGGTCGATTACCTCTATATTTTTACAGGTTGCCTGACTGCCGACGACCAGCTGGTACCGCTACCGTTTCCCCGGTGGGACCCAGTTGGCCAACAACATGCTCCGTTGACTGGTCAGAGCGGCTTGAGTAATATGAGTGACTGTTGCACTAACGCCAGCAATGAAGGGTTCAAGAATGTACGCAATCATCGCAACTGGTGGCAAGCAGTATAAGGTTGCCGAGGGCGACGTCATCGCCGTCGAGAAGCTCGATGCGCAGCCTGGCGACAAGGTGGAGCTCCCCGTCCTGCTCATCAGCGACGGCAAGTCCACTGTCGTTGGCTCTGCCCCCCTCCAGGACAAGACCGTCACCGCCGAGATCCTCGAGCAGTTCAAGGGCGATAAGGTCCGTGTCTTCAAGTTCAAGAAGCGTAAGCGCTACCAGCGAGACAAGGGTCACCGTCAGCAGCTGACCAAGATCAAGATCGCTTCCATCCCCGCGTAGCTCTTAGTTTTTATAGAAGGCAGGTAGCACTATGGCTCACAAGAAAGGCCTCGGCTCTTCCCGTAACGGCCGCGACTCGCAGGCGCAGCGTCTTGGCACCAAGCGCTTCGGCGGTCAGAACGTCAAGGCCGGCGAGATCCTCGTCCGTCAGCGCGGCACCCACATCCACCCCGGTGAGAACGTCGGCATCGGCAAGGACGACACCCTGTTTGCCCTTAAGGCCGGCAAGGTTGAGTTCACTAAGGGCGTCAAGCACATGGTTCACGTCCGCGAGGCGTAAAACCGCTTTTTGATTGTTCTTTTCGGGGACCCTGCTTACGCGGGGTCCCTGTTTTTATCTGGCTATACTCTTTTGCTGGTAATAACGACGCACGACTTTGGAGCCGCACGTGGAAAATACTTTCACCGATCTCTCGCATATCAATGTCAAGGGCGGCGACGGCGGGGCGGGCTGCATGTCCTTCCGGCGCGAGGCGTTTGTCCCCAAGGGCGGCCCCGACGGCGGCGACGGCGGCCACGGCGGCGACGTCGTGGTGGTTGCCGACGCACAGCTCTCGTCTCTCATCGATTATCGCTACAAGCACCACTTCCGCGCCGAGCGCGGCACCCATGGCAAGGGCGCCAAACGTCACGGCTCCGACGGTGCCGACCTTATCCTTAAGGTCCCCCTTGGCACGGTCGTCCGCGAGCTCGACGCCCAGACCCAGAAGCCCGTGTGCGAGCTCGCCGATCTTACTCAGCCCGGGGAGCGCGTGATCGTGGCCCCCGGCGGTCGCGGCGGCTTGGGAAACACGCACTTCGTCACCTCCGTGCGGCGCGCCCCCGCGTTTGCCGAGAAGGGTGAGCCCGCCCTTGAGCACTGGATCGAGCTCGAGATGAAGCTCATGGCCGACGCCGCGCTCGTCGGCATGCCCTCGGTCGGCAAGAGCTCCATCATCGCCCGCATCTCTGCTGCGCGCCCGAAGGTCGCCGACTACCCGTTCACCACGCTCGTTCCGAACCTCGGCGTCGCCCGCGCGGCCAACGGCCAGTCATTCGTCGCTGCGGACGTCCCCGGGCTCATCGAGGGGGCAAGCGAGGGCAAGGGTTTGGGCCACCAGTTCCTTCGCCACATTGAGCGCACGGCGCTCATTCTGCACGTCGTGGACATCACCGGCGGGTACGAGGCCCGCGACGTCGTTGAGGACTACAAGACCATCAATGCCGAGCTTTCGGCATACGCCGAGGAGCTCTCCCGCCGCCCACAGATCGTCGTCGCGAATAAGTGCGACCTTCCGGGTTACGAGGACGAGATCGATCGCCTTCGCGCCGCCGCCGAGGCAGAAGGGCATGAGTTCTTCGCCGTTTCCGCCGCCACGGGCGAGGGCCTCGATGAGCTCGTCACAAGGGTGGCCGCTCAGGTCGCAGAGCTGCGAGAGGAGCTCGCGGCTGCCGAGCCCGAGCGCGACCTCACCGAGAAGTGGGAGCGCGACCGCCAGCGCCGCGACAGCGCCATCAGGATTTCGCGCGAGGAGCGCAACGCCTGGCGCGTCACGGGCGGCTCCATCGAGCGTATGGTCGTCCAGACCGACTGGGAGAACGAAGACGCCGTGGCCTATCTCCAGCATCGTTTCTCGCGCTGTGGCCTCGACGACAAGCTTCGCCGCGCAGGCGCCGTCACGGGCGATGAGATTCGCATCCTCGGCTTCGCCTTCGACTACGAGGGAGACGAGCCCGACAGTTTCGCCGAGCTTCGCGAGGACGAGGTCGCTTTCGGTGACGAGGAGGCCTAGCGGACGATGGCAGACAGGCTGATTGTCTTCAAGATCGGCTCCACCACGCTCGTCGACGATACGGGGGCTCTCGACAGGCCCTTTATCCGGAGCCTCTCCGACCAGGTCGTCGCCCTGCGCGAGGCGGGCAATAAGGTCGTCGTCGTTTCCTCCGGCGCGGCGGCCGCAGGCCGCGACGCCCTCGGCATGACCGAGCGCCCGAGCGATATCGCGACGCTGCAGGCGTGCGCGTCCGTCGGCCAGTCGGCGCTTACCGAGGCCTACGCCGAGGTGCTCAGGGAGCGGGGGGTCTCCTGCGGGCAGGTGCTTCTTACCCGCCGCGATGTCGTCGACCGCGAGGGCTACCTCAACGCACGCAACACTATCACGAGGCTGCTCGAGCTCGGGTGCGTTCCCGTCGTCAACGAGAACGACACGGTGAGCGTCGCTGAGTTCACGTTCGGTGACAACGACATGCTCGGCGCGATCGTGAGCGGTCTTGTGGGCGCCGATCTCTACGTGATCATGTCCGACGTCGACGGCCTCTACACCGCCAACCCCTCCGAGGACCCCGACGCCAAGCTTGTCCCCCTCGTGACGGAGGTCGACCACAAGATATCGGCAATGGCGGGAGACTCCTCCACCTCCTTCGGCACCGGCGGAATGTCCTCGAAGGTCTGCGCCGCCCGCGCCATGATGGCGGCGGGCATTCCCACCGTCATCTGCGAGGGAAGAAGGCCGAATGTCCTGTGCGAGGTTGCCTCGGGCAACTCCGTCGGCACCAGGTTCCAGCCTCCCACCGACTCGAGCCACGAGAGCGGCCGTAAGCTCTGGATCGGCCTCGCCGAGGTCGTCCGCGGAACCCTCCGCCTTGACGAGGGCGCCGCGAACGCGGTCCTCGAGCACGGCGCCTCGATCCTTCCCGTCGGCGTGGCCCGGGTCGAGGGAGATTTCGCCTCTGGTGAGGTCGTCAACGTTACGAATCCCTCCGGGGATCTTATTGGCCGCGGCGTTGTGCGCTACTCTTCGGATGACATGCAGCGTGTCCGCGGACTCAAACTCGACGTGATCGCCCGCTTCCTGGGCGACGCGGCAGCCGTGCCCGCCGTCCATCGAGACGAGCTCCTCGTCTTCTGAGCAACTGGGGGTTTCCATGGGACTTGCCCTTGAACTTGCGCGCGCCGCCCGTGACGCGGCTCCTGACATCGCCGCCGCGCCCGCCGAGGTCCGCTCAAGCGCCATCCGCGCCGCCGCCGCCCTTCTTCGCGGGCATGCCGACGCCATAGTCGCGGCGAACGGGCGCGATATGGCACGGGCCAAGGAGTCGGGAATGAGCGAGGGGCTTCTTGACAGGCTTATGCTCGACGACGCCCGCATCTGCTCCATAGCCGATGCGATGGACGAGGTCGCCTCTCAGCCCGACCCCCTCGGCAAGGTCGTCGGCGGTCATGTGAACGCGAACGGCCTGCGCATACAGAAGGTCACGGTCCCCCTCGGCGTCGTCGCCATGATCTACGAGGCGCGGCCCAACGTCACGGCCGACGCCTTCGCGCTCTGCCTGCGCGCGGGCAACGCCTGCCTCCTCAAGGGCGGCAGCGCCGCGAACGAGACCTGCATGGCTATCGCGGACCTGTGCCGCAAGGCGTGCGGCGACTGCGGACTTCCCGCGGATGCCGTGTCCTACGTCGAGGACGACGCCGAGCATACCCAGACGGCGGAGCTGCTCGGCGCCGTCGGCCTCGTCGACGTGCTCATCCCGCGCGGCGGAGCGGGCCTTATCCGCGCCTGCGTTGAGGGCGCGCGCGTTCCCACCATCGAGACGGGCACCGGCAACTGCCATATCTACGTGCACGAGTCGGCCGACCTCGCCCGCGCCCGCGCCATAGTCATGAACGCGAAGACCCAACGCGTCGGCGTTTGCAACGCCGCCGAGTCGCTTCTAGTGGACGAGGACGTCGCCGAGTCCTTCTTACCTGAAATGCTCGATGAGCTCGCAGGCGCCGGGGTCCTCATCCACGGCGATGCGCGCTCGCGTGGGCTCGCCTCCGACGCCGCGCTCTCCAGCTTCGTCGACGCCTCCGAGGACGATTGGGGCCGTGAATACCTCGCCCTCGAGATCAGCGTTCACGTCGTCTCGGGCATAGAAGAGGCAATCGACCACATCAACCGCTACGGCACAAGGCATTCCGAGTCCATCGTCACCGAGTCTTATGCCGCCTCTGAGCGTTTCCTGGCGCGCGTTGACGCCGCCTGCGTGTACGTGAACGCCTCGACCCGCTTTACCGACGGGGGAGTGTTCGGGCTCGGGGGCGAGATCGGCATCAGCACTCAGAAGCTCCACGCTCGCGGGCCCATGGGCGCGGAGGCCCTCACTACGACCAAGTTTCAGATTCGAGGGGACGGCCAGGTCCGATGAGCATGCCCCGTGACTGGAAAGACCGCCTTGAGTCCCTGGGCATGCCCATCTTGGGCGCGACCGAGGGAAAGATGTACCGCCTGGGCATCATGGGCGGGACCTTTGACCCGATTCACTACGGCCACCTGGTCGCCGCCGAGCAGGCATACTCGGATCTGGGGCTCAACGTCGTCGTGTTCATGCCGGCTGGGCGACCTGCTTTCAAGCTCGACAAGAAGGTCGCTTCCGGTGAGGACCGTTTTGCCATGACGCTTCTTGCCACGGCGGACAACCCGCATTTCTTGGCCTCACGGTTCGAGATCGACCGCGAGGGCGTGACCTACACCGCGGACACGCTCAGGCGCCTCCGCGAGCTCTACCCCGAAAACGTCGAGTTTTATTTCATCACCGGCGCCGACGCCATCGCTGAGATCGTCGCTTGGCACGACGCCGACGATATCGCGCGCGTGGCCCATCTTGTGGCTGCCACGAGGCCCGGCTATAACCTCGACCGCGCGATGGACGCCATCGCGGCCTCCGGCATCGACTTCGACGTGACGTACCTCTCGGTTCCCGCGCTCGCCATCTCCTCTTCGTATCTGCGCGAGCGCGTCCACAACGGGCAGAGCCTGCGCTACCTCACGCCCGACCCGGTTACCGGCTACCTCCACAAGCATCGCCTCTACGGCGCCTCGGCTCGCCATTACGGACAGACTGGAGATGTATTCGCCTAGCATGAGCTCAAAGAAGAAGAACGGGCGTCGACTTCACGTTGCCTGCTACACACCCTCGCAGCTCGCCGTTCTGGCTCAGATCGAGGCCGACGTGGCGACGCAGCTCGCCAGTAAGCCTCGCCGCCTTGCCCATTCCATGTCTGTCGCCGCGACGGCGGAGTCGATGGCCCTCATGTACGGGGCCGACCCGTTTTTGGCCCGCGTCGCCGGGCTGCTCCATGATTGGGACAAGGTTGTTCCCGACGAGGAGCTCGTCTCCCGAGCCCGCGCGCTCAAGCTCGACTTCGAGGGGGCGGATTACGAGGACGTGAAGCCTCTTCTTCACGGCTGCGTTGCCGCTTGCGAGCTGCCGGCGCTCTACCCTGATCTTCCTGACGAGGTATGGCATGCCATCAGCGTGCACACGACCGCGGGCTATCGCATGAGCCCCCTCGACAAGATTCTCTTTGTCGCGGACGGCATCGAGCCCTTAAGGCCCTCCAGCCCGGGCATTGAGGCCACGCGGGCTCTTGTCGGCCGCGCGCCTTTGGACGATGTGTTCTGGAATTCCTTTGTGGGAGGCATCATCTACGTGCTCGAAGGCTCTCGCCACCTCTACGAGGGAACCATAAGGATTTATAATGCTCTGGCTGCGGAACGCTCCGGAGGCGCCCGCTAGATTTTCACGAAGCTGGTTAGGAGAACCAAACACATGGCTGCAAGCTCTCTCGACATCGCCCGCGTCGCCGCCGTCGCGGCCGACGACAAGAAGGCGACCGACATCCTCGTCATCGACCTTATCGGCACGACCGACGTCTGCGATTATTTCGTTATCTGCACCGGCGCGAACAACCGCCAGGTGGACTCCATCGTCGACGAGGTTCGCGAGAAGGTCTTCCAGAACTGCGGCGTTCGCCCCTTCTCTTGCGAAGGTCGCGAGGGCCTGAACTGGGTGCTTGTGGACTATGGCTCGGTCTGCGTCCACGTGTTCAACCCTGAGACCCGCGACTTCTACCGTCTCGAGCGCCTTTGGGGGGAAGCGCCCCGCGTGAAGCTCGACCTTGAGGGCGCGGCTGCCGTTGAGGAGACCGCTAAGCCGGCGGAGGATCCCGTCGCGGCTGACGAGTAGGCTATTTGGCCTACGCTCAATTGCTTATGCGAGTGGGGGCGTCGTTCGCGGCGCCCCCTCGTTTTCGATTTGGGCTGAACGGGCTACTTGCCTTGAGGCTGCGTGTCGGATACCCGGCCGTCGAAGCGCAAATCCCTGCCGTAGCGCACGGCGGACTCCCCGAAGCGGGTCTTGAGCTCGTCGCAGGCGCGGGACAGCGCGCTCGCCTCCTCGCTTCTCTTGGCCTCGGGGTCGGCAAAGAGACCGAGCTGCACCGGCTCAGTCTGGTCGAATCCGGAGATGCCAACGCCCAAAAGCCGAACGTGCATCCCAAGGCTCCAGAGCTGGGGAAGAAGGGCGAGCGCCTCTCGACCGAACACCCGCTCCTCATCTGAGGGCACAGGGAGCCTTGTCTGGGCGGACCTTCCCGTCGTCGCGTCGTATTTGACCTTGAGCGTGACTGTGTTGCCCTTAAGGCCCTTCTTTCTAAGCCTTCCCCCCACGATCCCCGCGATGTGCATAATGGCGGCCCGAATCTCCGCCTCGTCGGTCAGGTCCTTGCCGAAGGTTCTTTCGTTCGAGACGCTCTTCGGATCTTCCGGGTCCGATCTGCGCGCCACCTGGGAGCGTTCGAGGCCGGCGGCCCTTTGCGCCATGCGGGGGCCGTGTACGCCGAACGCGCGCTCGGCGTCGGGTTCGGGGAGCCGGGAGAGCTGGCCCAGGGTCCGGATGCCCATCGACTTGAGTTTGGCTTGTGTCGCCGCGCCGACGCCGCTCATGGAACCCACGGGCAACGGCGCGAGGAAGGCCCTCTCGGTGCCGGGAAACACGACGGTGAGGCCGCGGGGCTTCTCCCGCTCGGACGCGATTTTGGCCACGGTCTTGTTCACGCCGATGCCGATCGAGCAGGTTATGCCGAGCTCGGCAACGCGTGCCTGGACGCGGCGGCAGATGTCGACCGGGCTTTCGCGAGACCAGCGGCCGGGTGTGACATCGAAGAAAGCCTCGTCAATCGAGACCTGCTCGACGAAAGGCGTCTCGTCACAGAGGAAGGACATCACCTGATCGCTAACCTCGCGGTAGCGGGCGAAGTTTCCGTTGGTCCAGATTGCCTCGGGGCACAGGCGCTCGGCCTGATACGCGGGCATCGCGGAGTGCACGCCGTATCTGCGCGCCTCGTAGGACGCCGTCGAGACGACGCCGCGTTTCTTTGATGATCCGCCCACGATCACGGGCTTCCCGCGCCACTGGGGATGGTCGAGTTGCTCCACCGAAGCAAAGAAGGCATCGAGGTCCAGAAGCCCCACGGCCGGTCCTGTCCACGTATCGAAGCGCTCTATGTCCGCCTTTTGTTGCATGGCGGCATTATACCCGCGCGTGGCCGCATGGTTTAAGCCCGAAGGAGGATATGGAAGGTCGTGCCGTCGGCCGCGGTGCTCTCGGCCCAGATTCTGCCCCCGCTCGCCTCGACGATGCTCTTTGCGATTGCCAACCCAAGTCCGAAGCCGCCCGTCTCTTCTCGGCTGCGGGCCTTATCGGTGCGGTAGAAGCGGTCAAAGATATGGCTCAGGTCCTCAGGGTCGATGGCTGCGCCGGCGTTGTTCACGCTCAGGTGCGCGCGCTTGCCCTCGCGCGCAAGCGACACGTTTACGATGGATTCTTTGGCCGCGTACTTCGTCGCGTTGTCGAGCAACGTGTGAACCACTCGGGAGAGCTGCCCCTTGTCGCCCTTGACCATGATTTTCTCGGCTGACTTGGTTTCTATCCGGCATCCGCGCTCGAACGCCACGGCGTCGAACTCCAGCGCCGATTCCTCGACCACCGCGGTAAGGTCGACATCGACCACGGTCCCCGCCGCGGCCACGGTCCCCGCCTTTGCCTCGTCGGCGCGCGCAAGGGTGAGTAGGTCTTCCACGAGCCCCTTCATGTGGTCGGCCTCCTCCGCGGTGCTGTCCACCCATCGCTTGTCGTCGGCGGCGATTCCGTCTGAGCGCTGGAGGATCTGCATGTTTGCGATGATCACGGCGAGCGGGGTCTTGAGCTCGTGGGACGCGTCGGATATGAATCGGCGCTGCGCGTCCCAGGCCTTTTCGACCGGGCGCACGGCCCGTGTCGCGAACCAGTGGCAGACGCAGTAAAGGAGCCCCAGGGAAAATATGAAGATGCTCAGGCTCGAAGCCGCCTGTTTCTCCAGCGCCTGGTCGCGCGAGTAGGTGTCGCACAGCGCAATCCTCAGGCCGTAGGTCGTCGTCTTTGTCGCCCAGGCAAGGTGGCGCCCCATGTCGTAACCGTGCGTGCTGCTGGACGACATCGCCTGCTGGACAACCTCCTTCAGGACTTCCTCGTCTATGCCCACGGGCGACGCGGAGCGGCTGAGCATGACGCCTCCGCCCGAGACATCCACCGTGATCGTGAGCATGCTGTCTGCGCCGACGGTTCCCTCGCGGTCCTTTGAGCCCATCGTCGGCGTGACCGCCATGCCGCTCTCGAGGCTGCGGTCAAGAAGCGACGTCGTTATGGAAGTCTGCGTGCCGAAGTTCGTCATGAACGACATGACGAGGGCGAGCAGGAGAATCGCGCTCGAAAGGCCGAGCGAGATGATGGTGAACTTTCGCTTGAGCTTGTCGAGCATAGGACTTCTCCTCGCTCGCGGGGACTAGAGCACTTCCAGCCGGTATCCGAGCATGCGAAGCGTGGTGACCTGCACCTTCGAGCCGATGTGGGTAAGCTTCTTGCGGATAAAGGAGACGTAGGCCTCCACCGAGTTCTCCGAAGCCTCGCCGTCGGTTCCCCAGACGCGGGTTAGGAGGTCCTGCTTGGACACGACGCGCGACGAAGACCCCATGAGGATGCTCAGAACCTCGAACTCCTTGCCCGAGAGGTGCACGGACTTCTCGCCGCACGAAAGGTCGTGGGTGTTGAGGTCGAGCCTGATGTCGGCGAACTTGATCTCGTCGATAAGGACGTCGCCGCGCCTGCGCGTGAGCGCGCGCAGGCGAGCGAGGAGCTCGGGCGCCTCGAACGGCTTCGTCATGTAGTCGTCGGCGCCGGAGTCGAGGCCGCGCACCTTGTCTTCTGTGGAGGTGCGCGCGGTGAGCATTAGGACGGGCGTGGATACGCCGGCGTGGCGCATCTTGTTCACGACGTCGTACCCGCTCATTCCAGGAAGCATGACGTCCAAGACAATGGCGTCGTAAAGCCCGCTTTTCGCGCAGGTGAGACCGGCTTTGCCATCGTAGGTCGCCTCGGCGTTGTATCCCTCGTCCTCAAGTATCTTCACGATGGCGTCGGCGAGGTTCCTCTCGTCTTCCACAACGAGCACGTTCATATCCGCTCCTTATCTTTCAGGCACCTGAGCTTTTCTGGGGGCTATGCTACCCGGCACCGCTTAAAAAGCCCTGAAGCGGGTGTGTCGCGCCCCACATTCATGGATGGTTCACAAAAACTGCACCTTGCGCACCAAAACAGATGTCGTAAGATGAATAACTGTTTGTGGGCCTGCGGCGCGGCCCGACCTTATCTACTTCGCGCGCCGCTTGTTATGAAGGAGTTTTACCTTGGCAGTCAAGATTCGCCTGGCCCGTCACGGTGCCAAGAAGCGCCCGTACTACCGCGTCGTCGTCGCCGATAGCCGTATGCCCCGCGATGGCCGTTACATCGAGCAGGTCGGCCGCTACAACCCGCTGACCAACCCCAAGACCATCGAGATCAACCTCGAGAAGGTCGACGAGTGGACCGCCAAGGGCGCTCAGCTCTCCAACGCCGTCGAGCACCTCGTCGCTATCGTTCGCGAGGGCGAGCCCGTCAAGCAGGAGAAGAACAAGATCTCCAAGAAGGCCGCCGCTAAGGCCGCTGCCGCCGCTGAGGCTGCCGCTGAGGCCGCTGCCGACGCCGAGTAGTCTCCATGGAGACCACCGAAAGCGTTGAGCTCTCGGGCACGGACTCCGAGGAGATGCCCTCCGATAAGGTTGCCGATCTGGTCGAGTTCATCGTCTGCGGTCTCGTGGACGATGAGGACTCCGTGTCCCTCGACGTTACGGACTCTGAGAGCGGTGCGCTCATTGAGGTGAGCTGCTCCGAGGAGGACGCAGGTCGCGTGATCGGCCGGAAGGGCCGCACCATCAAGGCTATTCGCACCCTTGCGCGCGCCCTCGGGCAGCGCGTGGGCACCGAGGTCGAGGTAGAGGTCCTAGGGTAGGTTCATGCGAGAGCGTTATAGATGCATAGCCCGTGTGGTCAAGCCGCACGGAAAGCGTGGGGAGGTCGTGACGGTTCCCGTTCACGGCCTTCCCGCCGTATTGAGAGAGGGGCTGGACGTCTGTCTCGTCCCGCCCCTGCTCAAGGTTGATCGCTGGCACACGGTCGAGTCGTGCTCCGGCGATGATCGCGGGGGCTGCCTTGTGGCCCTGTCCGGCGTGGGCACCATCGACGCGGCCTCGGAGCTTCGCGGCCGCTATCTTCTTGCTCGCGAGGCCGACCTTCCCGCCGACTTTGAGCTCCACGATGCCGACCGGCTCTGCGGGCGCGAGGTCGCCGACGCCGCCGCGGGCCCCCTTGGCCGCATCGCCGAGGTTATGCGCGGCCCCGCCAACGACGTGTGGGTCATCCGCGATGGAGACCGCGAGCTTCTGCTGCCCGTGATCGACTCCGTCGTCCGTGAGGTCTCCCCGGTGGGGCCCATCGCAGTCGACGCCTCCGGCTTCCTCGGCGATTGGGGTGAGGGCTCTTGATATTCGAGACCATCTCCGTTTTCCCCGGCGTTTTCGACGCCTATCTCTCCGCCTCGATCATGGGCCGCGCCGCGAGCGCCGGGATCGCCGAGTTCGAGCATCACGATCTGCGCGACTGGACGCACGACCGCCATCGGACGGTTGACGACGCCCCATTCGGCGGCGGCCAGGGCATGTTGATGAAGCCCGCCCCCATCTTCGAGGCCGTCGAGGCGGTCCGCGCCGCTCGTCCGGAGCCCGCCCATGTCGTGTTCTTCTCTCCGGTGGGGGAGCCTTACACGCAGCGCTGCGCAGAGAGGCTCTCCTTGAGGGAGCGCGTCATTTTCGTCTGCGGCCGTTACGAAGGCATGGACGAGAGGTGCTATACCCTCGCCGATGACGTGTTCTCGCTGGGAGACTACGTCCTTACGGGCGGCGAGCTGCCGGCTATGGTCGTCATCGACTCGGTGGTGCGTCTGCTCCCCGGCGCTTTGGGCGACGACATGAGCGCCGTCGACGAGTCCTTCTCGCCAACCGGCCTGCTTGAGTACGCGCAGTATACCCGCCCTGCGAGCTACGCCGGCATGGACGTGCCCGAGGTCCTTCTTTCCGGGGACCATGCCAAGGTCGATGCCTGGAGGCGCGCAAACGCCGTTGAGCGAACCGCCCTTTGGAGACCGGACATGCTCGAGACTGCTGCGCTCACCGACGATGAGCGGGCGCACGCGGCCTGCGTGGTCCGCAAGAGGGAGGTGCGGGCCGATGGCTGATGAAGACAAGGCCCAAAGCCCGGCGCGCTCGCTTTTCGACGTGGTCGCCACTGTGGTCGTCGCCGTTCTGGCGGCGTTTCTGCTGCGAACGTTCGTCATCGGGGTCTACGTCGTGCCGACCGGCTCCATGCTCGATACGATCCAGGAGGGCGACATGCTCATCGGCGAGAAGGTCACCCTCAGGTGGGAGGCGCCGTCCGTGGGCGACGTCGTGACCTTCGACAGCCCCCTTGAGCCCGGCACCGTCTTGATCAAGCGCGTCGTCGCCCGCGAGGGACAGGTCATCGACCTGCGCGGCGGGGTGCTCTATGTCGACGGCGTGGCCCAGGACGAGCCCTACACCGAGGGCAAGCCCACGGAGTCGCTCTCAAGCCTTCAGGGATCCGCCCAGATCCAGTACCCCTACACCGTTCCCGACGGCTGCGTGTTCTGCATGGGGGACAATCGCACCAACTCACTTGATTCGCGTTATTTCGGCCCTGTCTCGGTGGATGCCGTATCATCGAAGGGTCTGTTCATCTACTGGCCGCTCACCGACGTCGGAGCGCTCTAGCGCCGGGGGCACGGCAAGAAGAAGGAAGCATCTCATGAACAAGTCCGCGCTTACGTTCCAGGATATGATCCTCGAGCTCGAGCGGTACTGGGCCGGTCACGGCTGCACCGTGATGCAGCCCTACGACTCCGAGGTCGGGGCCGGTACCTTCCACACCGCAACTACGCTGCGCAGCCTCGGCCCCAACGCCTGGCGTACCTGCTACCCGCAGCCTTGCCGCCGCCCCGCGGACGGCCGCTACGGCGAGAACCCCAACCGCATGCAGCACTACTACCAGTTCCAGGTCATCCTGAAGCCTTGCCCGGTCGACTCCCAGGACCTCTACCTCGGCTCGCTCAAGGCCATCGGGCTCGACCCCGCCGAGCACGACGTCCGCTTTGTCGAGGACGACTGGGAGAGCCCGACGCTCGGCGCCTGGGGCCTCGGCTGGGAGGTCTGGATGGACGGCATGGAGGTCACACAGTACACGTACTTCCAGCAGGTCGGCGGGATCGAGGTCGACCCCGTTCCCGTGGAGATCACCTACGGCCTCGAGCGCATCGCCATGTACGCGCAGGGCGTCGACTCCGTCTACGACCTCATTTGGTCTTATCTGCCCGACGGCACGCCCATGACCTACGGCGACGTCTTCCACGAGAACGAGGTTGAGTTCTCGACCTACAACTTCGAGGTCGCCGATGTCGAGATGATGCGCCGCAAGTTCGATGAGTATGAGGCCGAGTGCCACTCCTGCCTCGACCGCAAGCTGCCGCTTCCTGCCTATGACTGCGTCATGAAGTGCAGCCACGCGTTCAACATCCTCGACGCCCGCGGGGCCATCTCGGCTACCGAGCGCGCCAACTATATCCTGCGCGTTCGCGCAGTCGCCAAGGCCTGCTGCGAGAGCTATCTCGCCGAGGTCGCCGGCAAGAAGGACACGTATTCCACGAAGGGCGAGGTGGCCTAAATGGCAGACACCAAGGATTTCCTGCTCGAGATCGGCACCGAGGAGATGCCTTCGGCTCCGCTCATCAACGCTTCCAAGCAACTTCCCAAGCTCATCGTGAAGATGCTCGACGATGCCGGGCTCGCCCACGGCGACGTCCGCGTCGTGTCCTCGCCCCGCCGCCTCGCCGCCATCGTTTCCGGCGTCGCCTGCGCGACCGAGGCCGTCCACGACGTCAAGCGCGGGCCTAAGGCTCAGATAGCCTTCGACGCCGACGGCAACCCCACCAAGGCCGCCCAGGGATTTGCCCGCAAATGCGGCGTCGATGCGTCCGCGCTCACCCGCGGCGTCGCCGAGGACGGCAACGAGTACGTCTTCGCCGAGAAGAACGTGCCCTCCAAGCCCGCGATGCCCATTCTCTCGGCCCTCGGCCACGACGTCATCGCGGCCATCGAGTGGCCCAACTACCGCTCTCAGCGCTGGGGCTCCGAGCATGAGACGTTCGTGCGCCCTGTTCGCTGGATCTGCGCGCTCCTTGGCGAGAAGGTCGTTCCGGTCTCCTATGCCGACGTGAAGAGCGGCAACACCACTCGCGGCCACCGTGTCCTCGCGCCCGGTGAGCACGTCGTTGCCGACCCGTCCCGCTACGAGCGGGTCCTCGAGGATTCCTTCGTCCTCTCTTCCGACCGCCGCGAGAAGGCCATCCGCGAGGGCATCGCCGCCATCGAGGCCGAGCGTCCCGGTAGCCACGTTGACACCCCCGCGCGAATCTTCGACGAGGTCGTCAACCTCTGCGAGTGGCCGACCGTGCTCGTCGGCAAGTTCGACGAGGAGTTCCTCCGCGTTCCTCAGGAGATCATCTGCGAGTCCATGCTCTCCAACCAGCGTTATTTCCCGATTTTCGACGCCGAGGGCAAGCTCACCCGCGAGTTCGTGATCGTGTCCAACGCCGACCCGAAGGTTTCCGACACCGTCGTCGCCGGCAACGAGCGCGTCGTGCGCCCGCGCCTCGACGACGCCAAGTTCTTCTTCGACGAGGACCTCAAGCGCCCGATGGAGGAGTTCGTCCAGCGTCTTGGAATCGTTACGTTCCAGGAGAAGCTCGGCACCACGCTCCAGAAGGTTCAGCGTATGGAGAAGCTCGCCGCCGCCGTCGCCCGTGGGGCGGGCGAGGACGAGCAGGGCGTCAAGCTCGCCGTCCGCGCGGCGCACCTCGCCAAGGCGGACCTCGTGTCACAGGCCGTCGTCGAGTTCACCAACCAGCAAGGCGTCATGGGGGGCTACTACGCCGAGGCCGCGGGCGAGGCGCCAGAGGTCTGCGCCGCGATTCGCGAGCACTATCGCCCGCGTTTCGCTGGCGATGAGCTCCCCTCCGGAGTCTGCGGCAAGTGCGTCGCCGTTGCCGACAAACTCGACACCTGCTGCGGCATCTTTGCCATTGACGAGCCCCCGACCGGCTCCTCCGACCCCTATGCCGTCCGTCGCGCCGCGATCGGCATCATCGCCATGCTGCGCACGCTTCCGTCCGTGAGCCTGAAGAGCCTTATTGCCGAGTCCCTAGCCGCTTATGCCGAGCAGGGTCTCGAGTTCGATCGCGAGGCCGTGGCCCACAAGGTCGAGCAGTTCTTCGCCGGTCGCCTCAAGTCCATCGCCAAGGACGAGGGCGTCCGACTTGATTCAATTGAGGCCGTGTCCGCCGTCGGCGTCATCGACCCCGCCGAGTTCATCGCCCGTGCCCGCGCGCTCGACTCCGCCCGTGCCGAGCAGCCCGAGCTCTTCGAGGCCCTTGCGGGCGCTTTCACGCGCGCCCACAACCTCGCCGACGCCTCGCTGGGGTGCGAGGTCGACACCTCGATCCTCGGCGATTCCGAGCTCGCCCTTCTTTCCGCTTGTGAAGAAGGGGAGGAGAAGGTGGCCTCCGCGCTCGCTCGGAAGGATTTCGATGCCGCCTGCAGCGCTCTTGCGGCACTCAAAGAGCCCATCGACCGATTCTTCGACGATGTGCTGGTCATGGACGAGCATGATGATGTAAGGGAGAACCGTCTCCGTCTTCTTAACCGCTTCGCGAACGTTTTCGCCGGCGTAGCTGACGTGAGCGCGCTTTCCCGCAAGAAGTAAGATTGATTTGTCCGTTCTATGGCCTCGAGGTCTTGGGGTCGGTCCCGATACAACGCGGGACTCATCTATGGGGGTATCACGATGAATAAGCTTGACATCGACGACGATCTGTTTAACCACCAGGTCCCGAAGATCTACGTTCTGTCTGACTCTCGCGGCGAGACTGCCAACACGGTCGTTCTTGCTGCTGCCGCCCAGTTCGGCAAGGAGTCTGTGGAGATCGAGCGCCTTTCTAACGTCGCCGATGTCCAGACCGTTCGCGACTACTTCGACAAGAACTTCGACCCGGAGCGTCCGACCGCGGTGTTCCACACGTTCGCTGACGGCATCCTGCGCCGCGAGATTCGCCGCGAGCTCGACCGCAGGGGCATCCCCTCGATCGACCTGCTTGGTCCGGCCGTAACGGTCCTCTCCACGCTCACCGGCGAGGAACCGACCCATGCGGTGGGTGCCACCTTCGGCAAGTAAGTAGTAAAGCGAAGCCCCTCCCTGCGAATGAACTGCCTCCCATTTCTTGGACACGAGAAATGGGAGGTTTTCTTATGCGCACGGACCTCAGGGTGAAGCACGATATCGAGGCCAGGAAGGCGGCAATCGAGCTCTTCGAGCGAGGCCACGGCTTCAAGCCGGCGGCGAAGGCGCTGTCGGTCCCGCGCGACACCGTGAGACAACGGCTCTACGTATACCGGTCGTTCGGAAGCGAGGCGCTGCTGACCATGGACGGCAAGCAGGCGAGGTACACATACGAGCAGAAGGTTGCCGCGGCCTCGGCCGTGGTCGACGGCGGGGCGACGAAGGCCGAGGCGATGGCCGAGCTCGGGATCATGTCGAGGGCGCCGCTGGAAAGGTGGTGCCGGCTCTACCGCGATGGCGGGGCCGAGGCGCTCAGGCCCAAGCCGAGGGGCAGGCCCAAGGGCTCGAGGGCCAAGCCGCGCGGGCTCACCCGCGAGCAGGAGCTCGAGGAGCGCCGCCGAAGGCTCGAGGCCGAGGTCGCGTACCTAAAAAATTGCGCGCCCTGGTCGAGAGGGACGGGCTCTGACCAGGGCGAGGGCCGAGGCCGTGAGCGCCCTGCGCGCCTAGGGGCATTCCCTGCGCCACCTGCTGGAGTGCTCGGGGCTCAGGAGATCGACCTACTACTACGCCCTCGCTCACCCGGCCGGGCCCACCAGGCCCGAGCTGCGCGGCGCGGTCGCGGAGATCTTCTCGCGCACCGCGAACGGCCGCGGCCACAGGCAGGTGGCCATGTGCCCGCGCGCCGAGCCGGGCGAGAGGATCGCCGACAAGACCGTGCCCAAGATGATGCGGGAGATGGGGGTCCGCTGCGGGATACGCCGCGAGACCGACTACCACCGCTACAACTCCTACAGGGGCGTCGTCGGCGAGACCTTCGGGAACGCCATGGGGCGCGACTTCTCCGCCGGCGCGCCGTGGCGGAAGATGGGCACCGACGTCACCGAGTTCAAGCAGCCCTGGGGCAAGGCCTACTTCGCGCCGGTGTACGACTTCGGCAGCAAGGAGATCGTGGCGTGGTCCTCATCGACGAGCCCCAACATGGATCAGCAGGAGCCCCTGCTCGACCGGCTGCTGGAGAGGATGCCCGGGGGCGCGAGGCCGGTCCTGCACAGCGACATGGGCTGGCAGTACCAGCATCCCCGCTGGACGCAGAGGCTGAGGGCGGCCGGGATCGTCCAGAGCATGTCGAGGAAGGGGAACTGCATCGACAACGGCGCCACCGAGCAGGTCTTCGGGCACATCAAGGGCGAGTTCTTCCGGGGAAGGACGTGGCCCGACTTCGAGTCCTTCAAGGCGGACCTCGACGCCTATGTCGTCCATTGGAACACGAGGAGGCGCCAGGTTAAACTGAAGGGGCTGACCCCGGAGGAGTTCCGGAGCCAGTCCCTTGCGGCGTAGTCTGTATTTAGGCCGTCCAAGTTTTGGGGCGCAGTTCAGAAGCGCAGAGAGGGGCTTTTCCTTTAACCAAAGTTGACGAAATCCAAAAATCGTTCCCATCGTAACTCACAATGGTGGATTTCAAGCGCGGGGGCCCTAAATTCCCCTTTTTGCTGCCGCTCACCCGGAACACACTACCGAATATCAAATAAAGCGCAGCGTAAGTGCGGTGCGTTGCTAGTATGACGGAGTCACGCGGGGTTGCAAGGGCCCTGCAAGGCGTTTGTAGTAAGTGCGCCCGGGCGCCGTGCCTGGACGTCGAGCAATCAAGAAGCAAGGGGTTAGCATGGCTGAAAAGCACGTGTACCGTTTTGGCGCCGGCATCGACGGCGTTAACGCCACTGAGCCCGCCGGCGAGACCGTCGAGCAGGCTAAGTGGATCGTCGGCGGCAAGGGCGCGAACCTCGCCGAGATGGCCAAGATCGGCCTTCCCGTCCCTCCGGGATTCTCCATCACTTGCCAGACCTGCGTCAAGTACGCCAATTCCGGCAACCAGTGGGAGGACGGCGTTCTCGACGAGATCGACGCCGCCCGCGAGAACCTCGAGCAGCGCATGGGCAAGAAGCTCGGCGACGCCGAGGACCCGCTGCTCGTCTCCGTCCGCTCCGGCGCCCCGTTCTCGATGCCCGGCATGATGGACACCGTCCTTAACCTTGGCCTTAACGACGTTTCCGTCAAGGGTCTCATCGCCCAGACCGGCAACGAGCGCTTCGCCTACGACTCCTACCGCCGCTTCGTCCAGATGTTCTCCAACGTCGTTATGGGCATCGACGGCGACCTGTTTGAGGACGCCATCAACGAGAAGAAGGCCGAGAAGGGCGTTAAGCTCGACACCGAGCTCGACGCCAACGACCTCAAGGACCTCGTCGAGACCTTCAAGAACATCTTCGCGGTCAACGTCGACTCCCAGGCTCACCCCGAGGTCGCCCCCGATGGGCACGCCGCCTTCCCTCAGGATCCGCAGCTGCAGCTCCGCCTCGCCATCGAGGCCGTCTTTGGTTCTTGGATGAACGAGCGCGCCATCATCTACCGCAAGCAGAACAAGATCTCCGACGACCTCGGCACCGCCGTCAATGTCCAGGTCATGGTCTTCGGCAACAAGGGCGATACCTCCGCCACCGGCGTCGCTTTCACGCGCAACCCCGCCGACGGCACCAAGGAGTTCTACGGCGACTTCCTGGTCAACGCCCAGGGCGAGGACGTCGTGGCCGGTATTCGCAACACCGAGCCTATCGCCGACCTCAAGAAGCTCCCTGGCCTCGAGGAGGCCGGCCAGCAGCTCGACGACATCTTCGTCAAGCTCGAGGAGCACTACCACGACATGATGGACATCGAGTTCACCATCGAGCAGGGCAAGCTCTGGATGCTCCAGACCCGCGTGGGCAAGCGCACCGCCATGGCCGCGCTCGCCATCGCCATGCAGTTCGAGGCCGAGGGCGCCATCACCAAGGAGCAGGCCGTCATGCGCGTCGCTCCCGAGCAGCTTGACCAGCTTCTTCACCCGCAGTTCGACCCGAAGGCCGACTTCAAGGTCCTTACCAAGGGCATGAACGCCTCTCCGGGCGCCGCCGTGGGCCAGGTCGTCTTCTCTGCCGACGCCGCCGTTCACTGCGCCAACAAGGATCAGCCCTGCATCCTTGTCCGCTGGGAGACCACCCCGGACGACCTCAAGGGCATGGTAGCCGCTGAGGGCATCCTCACCTCGCACGGCGGCAAGACGAGCCACGCCGCCGTCATCGCTCGCGGCATGGGCGCCCCCTGCGTCTGCGGCGCTGAGGCCCTGAAGATCGACGCCAAGGCAAAGGAGGTCGTCGTCTCCGGCACCGACGTGGTGCTCCACGAGGGCGACATCATCTCCATAAACGGCACTACCGGCGACGTCATCCTGGGCGCCGTGCCCCTGGTGCGCCCCGAGCTCACCGGCGACCTCGAGACCATCCTCGAGTGGGCCGACGCCATCCGCTCCGACGCTTCCCGCGGCCGCAACATCGGTGTCCGCGCCAACGCCGACAACCCCGAGGACGCGAAGCTCTCCCGCGACTTCGGCGCTGAGGGCATCGGCCTCGACCGCACCGAGCACATGTTCCTGGGCGACCGCAAGGAGATCATCCAGTCCTTCATCCTCGCCGAGCGCACCGGAGCCAAGCAGCAGGCGCTGGGCCAGCTCCTCAAGGTTCAGACCGACGACTTCCTCGGCATGTTCGAGGCCATGGACGGCAAGACCGTCATCGTCCGCCTGCTCGATCCGCCTCTGCACGAGTTCCTGGACAGCCCGCGTGAGGCCGCCGTCGAGCTTGCCCACGCCGAGGCTCGTGGCGAGTCCGATATTCAGCTCAAGGCCCGCCGCGACATGCTTACGCGCCTCGACTCCTTCCAGGAGGCAAACCCCATGCTCGGCCTGCGCGGCTGCCGACTTGGCATCGTGTACCCCGAGCTGACCGAGATGCAGGTTCGCGCCATCGCCGGCGCTGCCGCCCACCTCAAGAAGCGCGGCCTCAACCCCAAGCCCGAGATTATGGTCCCGCTCGTCTCCACGGTCGAGGAGCTCAAGTGCGTCCGTGAGCAGATCGAGAAGGTCATCCAGTCCGTCTCCGAGCAGACCGGCGTCGACCTCTCCATCCCCATCGGCTGCATGATCGAGATCCCGCGCGCTGCGGTGACCGCCGACGAGATCGGCCAGTACGCTGACTTCTTCTCCTTCGGCACCAACGACCTGACCCAGATGGGCTTCGGCTTCTCGCGCGACGATGTCGAGAGCGCCTTCATCCCGCAGTACCTCTCCAAGAAGATTCTTAAGTCCAACCCGTTCGAGACGCTCGATCCCGGCATCGCCAAGCTCGTCAAGCTCGGCGTCGAGGGCGGCCACGAGGCCAACGACAAGATTATCTGCGGCGTCTGCGGCGAGACCGGCGGCGATCCGGATTCCATCCAGATGTACTATGACCTCGGCCTTGACTATGTTTCCTGCTCGCCGTTCCGCGTGCCCATCGCGCGCCTCGCTGCGGCCCAGGCGAAGATCAAGTCCAACGGCGGAGCTCGCTAATTCGAGTAAGTTGACTTAGCGTTGTTTTCCGAAGGGGAGGGGAGCCTCAGGGTTCCCCTCCTTTGTTTGTGCGAGCATTGTGATTGCCGCATTTGAGCGAAATAATGAAGGAGATCCATGGGCGTAAAGAAGGGCTCAGGGGCCGGCACGTATCTGATGCTCGCCCTCTCTGTTATCTTTGTTGCAGCATGCGGGGCGGTGTTCTGGCTCGCCTCGACGGGCAAGCTCTCTTCCCTTCTTTCCGGCATCGGCCCTTCCGCCTCGATTGAATCTCCCGCTTCCGACGACTTTAGCGTGAAGGCGTTTTCCGATTACTCATGGGACGAACTATCCGAGATCGCGCAGCGGATCTCGGCGGCACCCGACAACCAATCCGGGCTCGAGGTGGCGCGCCGGTTCGGCATCATCGGCGATGACGGCAAAATCTCAGATTGCGTACGCGCCGTCCAGCTGTCCGATGGGCAGGTCGCCACGTGCCGCGTGGTCGGTGTCCGAGCCGACGACCTCGCGGACGGGTCCGGCAAGGCCGGGCTTACGTTCATGATGTCCTCTTTGGCCCAAAGGCCCATGAACGACGCTGCAACGAACGTCGGGGGTTGGGGTTCGAGCGGCTTGCGGTCTTGGCTCGACGCCGAGGGTATGGCGCTTCTTCCGTCCGACCTTGCGGAGAGCATCAAACCAGTTTCCAAATTGACGAACAACGCCGGTGTGGTCATCAACGGGTTCGACATCGTCTCGTCGACCTCTGACAGGCTGTGGCTCTTCTCGTCGTCGGAGGTCTTCGGCGAACTCTCGTGGTTTGCTCGCGAGTTCGGGACCAAGCCAATTCCGAATACGGTCTACACCGATTTCGCGCCTTACGATCGGCTCATCTCTTCCGAGGGCCCTCAATATGCCTATTTCTCCGACAACGGGGTTGCCGACCTCTCTGGTTATGGGGTTTTGCCGGGTGCGCTCGGCCAGACGTCTGAAAACTGGTGGATGCGGACTCCGTACCCCGTCAGCTTTGCCGGCATCGACGAGTCTTGTTTCTATCAGGTCATGGCGAGCGGGTACCCCTCAACGGTCCTGTCTTCCGACCAGCAGAACGGCGTTGTCGCTGGATTTTGCCTTTAGTTATGAATTTTCTTGATGCGAAGGCCAAGCTCGGCTATAGTTTCTCCTTGTGTGTAAGCCTATGTGTCGTTCGCAGGTCGCGTCGGCACCTCTAGAGACGAGGAAAACTATGGACTACATCCGCGCTATCGAGCGTCAGCAGATCCGCGAGGACATTCCCGCGGTTAAGGTTGGCGACAACGTCAAGGTTCACTATCGCATCATCGAGGGCGATCGCCAGCGTGAGCAGATCTTCCAGGGCGACGTCATCCGCATGAGCGGCGAGGGCGCCCGCGAGACCTTCACCGTCCGCAAGATCTCCTTCGGCTGCGGCGTCGAGCGTACCTTCCCGCTTCACAGCCCGAAGATCGCCAAGCTTGAGGTTGTCCGCCACGGTGCCGTCCGTCGCGCCAAGCTCTACTATCTCCGTGATCGCGTCGGCAAGGCCGCCCGCATCCCCGAGAAGCGCTAGTTTCTGGTTTGAACCGTTTATGGGGCCGCCCTTCGGGGCGGCCTTACTTGTATCCGGAGTCTCTCATGCACGATTTCGCCCCACATGCCTCAACCGCCAAGGAAATCGCGGCCCTTCTTTCCGATGCCCCTGCCGACGAGGCTCTCGCTCTCATCGAGCGTTATGCCGACGACCCGCGAAAGCAGGTCCAACGAGCCGTTGTCAGCGCTCAAAAAAGGCTTGAGCGCGATGAGGCCGAGCACGCGCGCGTGCGCGGCATGTACGAGCTTCAGCATGAGCTCGGCGGCGACGGCGTTGTGCTCGGGGTCGACGAGGTTGGGCGAGGCTCGATCGCCGGGCCGCTCACCGTGTGCGCCGTGGCGTTGCCGGACGATCCGATGATCTGGGGCATCAACGACTCCAAGCAGCTGACTCCCGCAAAGCGAGAAGTGCTCGCCGCAAAGATCGCCGACGTCGCCCTCGCCATAGGCACGTGCCATATTGAGCCTTCGCTCATTGACGCAATCGGGATGGCGCAGGCCTTGAGGGCCGCTATGTCGGGGGCGGTCAAGGATGCCGGCGTCGAGCCCGATTGCGTCTTGATCGACGGCAACCCCATGCATATTCATCCTAAGGAGAAGACCCTCGTCAAGGGCGATGCCAAAATCGCCGCTATCGCGGCGGCTTCCATCGTCGCCAAGGTCACGAGGGACCATCTCATGATCTCTTATGACGAGGAATACCCTGAGTATCACCTCGCGGATTGCAAGGGGTATGCCTCGGCGGAGCACATCGCCGCTATACGCGCGCATGGGCTCACCCCCATCCACAGGTTCTCTTTCTGTGGGAACTTCCTGGAGACTCCGTCGCTGTTTTAAGCTGACCGCCCTTTGATCCAAATAGGGCTATTTGTCGGCTTTGCGCCGCGTATGTGCGCAAATACTGCGATCGTTTCCATTTTGGCTTGTTTGCCGCCAGTCTTCCGGCAGCTATCCGCCAGCAATGCGACAGCGTTTCGCTAGATGGCCCTGAGAAGCTCACTCACATGGACACGCCATCGACCATGTGAGGAGCTGCTATGTGCGTTGAGAACACTGGCTGGTCGCGCCTTGAGTACGGGGAGACCTACGATACGCCTATCGAGGGCCCCGGCGTTTCAAGGAGCTTCTATACCTACCCCTATGAAAAGAGCAGCTTTCCCGAGGACCTGGGCGGGGTCGGAAAGGCCGATCTTGGGCGTATGGGAGAGAACCTTGCCGCGGTCTTTCTTGAGGACCTCGGCTACTCGATCATCGAGCGGAACTGGCATTGCCGACGCGGGGAGGTCGACATCGTTGCCGAAACCCCCGAGGGCTGTCTTGCGCTCGTTGAGGTAAAAACCCGCATCGACGGGGGCTTTGGCGACTGCGCGCCGGAGTGTGCCGTGGATAAAGACAAGCAGCTGCGTTACGGAATGCTCGCAAAAGAGTATCTCGGCGGCGCGGTCGACAGCGTGCCGTCTCGGTGCGATGTCGTGAGCATTATCGTGAGGCCCGGCAGCGATCTGGAAATCCGCCTGCTCACCGGCGCATTCTTTCTGGACCGCTGATGGGGCGCTCGGTTGCCGTGCGGGCCGCCGCCCTGCGAGGCGTCGAGGCGATTCCCGTGACGGTGGAGGTCAGCCCCGGGGGAGGTGTCCCTGGGTTCATCATTACGGGGGGAAGCGATAACCCGATATTTGACGCAGCCGTCAGGGTCAGGTGCGCAATGAGGGAGTGCGGGTTCGAGATCCCCCCGGTGCGCTATACCGTCAACCTGGCCCCGGCAGATATGAAAAAGGGCGGAACCGCCTACGACCTCGCCATCGCGGTCGCGATCCTCATCGCCTCAGGGCAGATTCCGCCGAGGGTCGCCGACGGCGCGGTCTTTGCCGGCGAGCTTGCCTTAAACGGGTGCGTCGAGCCGGTAAGGGGAGCTGCGGCCTACGCCTCGCTCGCTGCGTCGGGAGGCCTCGACCTCATCGCCTCGTCTCGCACGCCCGCCTTCGGCGGCGAGCAAAGCAACATTGTCGGCATCGAGAGCCTGAGTCAGCTCAAGGGTGGCCTTGAGGGGTTAAGGAGAATCGTCGGCGACTTCGATGAGAATACCCAAGAGTTCTCCCTGGACGACTCTGGGCTCGATTTCTCCGATGTGGTGGACCAGGAGATTCCCAAGCGTGCGATGGTCATCGCCGCCGCCGGCAGGCACGGGCTGCTCATGGTCGGACCCCCGGGTGCCGGAAAATCAATGCTTGCCAAGCGCCTGCCGACGATTCTCCCGCCGCTCACGGCGGAGGAGCGGGCGGAGGCTCTTCTAATTCACTCGGTCGCGGGACAGCCCCTCGATTCGATAGCGAGGGGTGCCCGGCCGTTTCGCGCGCCCCATCACTCAATCTCGCTCGGCGGGCTGGTTGGCGGAGGGCGACCCGTGTTGCCCGGGGAGCTTTCGCTCGCGGACAAGGGTGTCCTTTTCCTGGACGAGCTCCCGGAGTTCGCCAACAACGTTTTGCAATCCATGCGACAGCCGATGGAGGATAGGGAGGTGAGAATCGTGCGCGTTGACGGCGTCTACACCTTTCCCTGCGACTTTCAGCTTGTGGCGGCGGCAAACCCATGCCCCTGCGGCCATCTGGGCGACCCCGGGCATTCCTGCACCTGCAGCCCCTCCAGGGTTCAGAGCTACCAGAACAAGATCGGCGGCCCGCTTATGGACCGAATCGACGTCGTGTGCGACGTCGCGAGGCCCTCGGAGAAGAGCATTATCCGCGGGGGCAGCGGGATGGGCTCATCCGAGATGCGGGAGCTTGTGGCGAACGCCCGTGAGTTCAGGTCTTGGCGCACGTCTCGTGAAGGCGAGCAGGCGGGTCCCGGCGGCGCTCGCCTCGAGGACGGGGCGCGAGCGTTGTTTGAGGATTATGCGGCTCGGCTAAGGCTCGGTGGTCGGGCGATTGTGCGCATAGCGAGGGTCGCTAGGACCATAGGCGACCTTTCGGAGCACGAGCTTGTTGGGGAGCAGGACGTGGTCGAGGCATTGGGCTTTAGGTCGAGGGCGACGCTTTAGGGGGAGCTCATGAGAAATTACCATGACGGGCGATGGGAGATCGGCATCGATGACCCGGAGTATCCTTCCGCATTTCTGGAGCTGGCAAATCCTCCGGGAATTATTTATGGGGTGGGGGACGCCGCTTGCCTACAGACGCCATGCCTAGGCATTATCGGCGCCCGCAGGGCCACTCCCTACGGCCTCGCCATTGCCTCTATGGCCGGGCGTGTTGCCGCGGAAGGAGGCGTCTGCGTGGTCTCGGGAGGGGCCCTGGGGTGCGACTCTTCTGCCGGCAGGGCGACGCTCGCCGCGGGCGGCGCCACAATCGTCGTTTCCGGATGCGGCGCAGACACTGTGTACCCGAGCACCTCCGAGGATGTATTCCGAGGAGCGGTCGAGGGCGGCGGTGCCGTCATATCGGCAGAGCGCTGGGGCATGGGGCCCCGTCGCTATGCTTTCCCAAAGCGCAACGCTCTTATCGCCGCGTTATCCCGATGCCTTATCGTCACGGAGGCGGGGCCAAGGTCCGGCACCATGGGAACCGCCGATGCCGCCATCGAGCTCGGCAGGACGGTGTATTCCATCCCCGGATCGATTTTTTCGGTAAACTCAAAAGGAACGAACGCGCTCATAGCGGAGGGAGCGAAGATCATTCCTGACGAGGAGTCGCTCGCGCTTGCGATCTCGCTCGACTTCGGTTTCCTAAGCCTTCGGTCCGAGCGGACCCAGGAGGAGCCCGACGGCTTGATGGCTGCGCTTCTCGCCTCTCCCTCTCGGCCTGATGAGCTTGCGGAAGCCTTGGGAACTGATGTCATCGGGGTCTTGCGCGAGCTGACTGCGTATGAGGCGAGAAACCTAGTGGAGAGGCTGCCTGACGGGAGCTACGCGCCATCTCAGGCGTATCTGTTGGGGCACAATATAGGTATTTGACGTCATCGGCGCCCGCGCCGGGAAGGGGATTGCATGTCTTCGATGGTCACCGTCGTCGGAGCCGGCCTCGCCGGCTCTGAGTGCGCGCTGCAGCTCGCGCGAAGGGGAATCCGCGTCAGGCTCATCGAGCAGCGGCCCTGCCATCCCTCTCCTGCGCATCATACGGATGGGTTCGCCGAGCTGGTGTGCTCCAATTCCCTCAAGTCAACCAAGCCTGATTCCGCTGCCGGGCTGCTTAAGCGCGAGCTCGACGGCATGGGGTCGTATCTCTTGGCTTTTGCGCGCCAAAGCGCCGTCCCCGCCGGTGGTGCGCTCGCAGTCGATAGAGAGCGCTTCAGCTCGCTGGTAACGGACGCCGTCTGCTCGAGCCCCCTTATCGATGTCGTGAGGCAAGAAGCCCTCGATATACCCGAGGGCCCTTGCGTCATCGCTGCCGGGCCCCTTTGCTCGGAAAGCCTGTTCGCCGCGGTCGAGCGCGCGGTCGGGGAGGGGCATATGTCGTTTTTCGACGCCGCGGCGCCCATCGTTTCTGCCGAGTCCATCGATCGGTCAATCGCTTTCTCCCAGTCTCGCTATGAGGAGGGGGCCGGAGACTATCTCAATTGCCCGATGAATAGGGATGAGTACGAGACCTTTATCGACGCGCTCCTCGGCGCTGCCCGCGTGATCGGTCGCGACTTCGAGCAGAAGGACCTCTTTTGCGCGTGCCAGCCTGTCGAGGAGGTCGCCCGCACCGGGCGTGACGCCATACGCTTCGGAGCGCTTAAGCCTGTCGGGCTTACCGACCCGAGGACGGGGCATCGCCCATGGGCCGCGGTTCAGCTCCGTGCGGAGACGGCGGATGCGCTCGCCTATAACCTCGTCGGGTTCCAGACCAACCTTACGTGGCCTGAGCAGCGCAGGGTCTTCCGAATGATTCCTGGCCTTAAGTCCGCCGAGTTCCTGCGCTACGGCGTCATGCACCGCAACTCCTTCGTCGACTCGCCGCATGTGCTCGACAAGACCTTCAAGATTCCCGGAACGCAAGCCCGTCTTGCGGGCCAGATCTGCGGCACCGAGGGGTATGTGGAGGCGATCGCGTCCGGCCTTCTCGCTGCGTTGAACATGTACGCCGAGCTATCGGGCCTCGATCCGGTCGAGCTGCCCAAGACAACTTCTTTCGGCGCCCTCGTCTCCTATGCGACCGACCCCGCCACCAAGGACTACCAGCCCATGCACGTCAATTTCGGTATTGTGCCCCCGCTCGAGACGCACGTTCGCGATAAGGCCCGTCGCCGCGCGGAGCTCGCTGCCCGGGCCGAGCGCGATTTCGATGCCTATCTTGGTGCTCGGTCGGAGCTCTTCCCTGCAAGCGGGCAATGAGTTCCCTCGATACTTACGTCGATGCGTACGTCGCGCAGCTCACGGGCGTTAGGGGGCTTTCGGAGAACACCCAGAAGGGCTACGCCAGCGACCTGGCCGACTACTCCCGCTGGTGCGAGAGTAACGGCGTCGATGCGCTCAACGTGACGCATAAGGAGCTCCGCGCCTATTTGGCGGAGCTCTCCCGCGCCCGTTACGCTACGACGACCATCAATCGAAGGCTCTCGGCTATCCGCGGACTGTACGGCTGGATGTCTCTTCACGGCGGGGTTTCCTCGGATGCGGCGTCTTCGGTTGCGAGTCCCAAGGTCGCGCGGGTCTTGCCCAAGACCATGACCGATTCCGAGGCGGAGCGGCTGCTCGATTGCTGTGACGTATCCTCTCCCGCCGGCCTGCGCGACCGCTCGTTCCTTGAGCTTCTTTATGCATGCGGCGCTCGAATCTCGGAGGTCTCTCGACTCGACGTGGGGTCCATAGACTTTGCGGGCGGTTCGGTCAAGCTCTTCGGCAAGGGTTCCAAGGAGCGGGTGGTGCCCTTGTACGAGCTCGCGCTCGATTGGGCAAAGCGCTATGTCCAGGAGGCGCGGCCCGCCCTTCTTGCCCGATCCAAGAAGGCTTGCGATAAAGACGAAGCGGCTTTGTTCATTTCGACGAGGGGCAGGCGCATGAGCGCCGATGCCCTTCGCGTCGTGTTTGAGCGCCATGTTGCTCAGGCCGGGCTCGACCCGGCGCTCACCCCGCACGCCATGCGGCACACGTTTGCCACGGAGCTGCTCTCCGGGGGAGCCGACCTACGCAGCGTTCAGGAGCTTCTTGGCCACGAGAGCCTCTCCACCACGCAGATCTACACCCACCTCTCGGTCGAGCGCCTCAAGGACGCCGCGCGCGCCTCCCACCCCCGCGCCTGACAGGCTGAAATAGCAGGTGGTAAAGATGTGAAGGTTGTGAGGGATAAACGAGGCTCGACAGAGACATCGTTGCTGCTATACTAATCAGCTGTTGTGCACAAGCACGGCATGCCGGCAACCGGCCGGCACCATCTCACACGCGCGACGACCCGCCTGCCGTGGTGCCCGAAGGCGAATAGCCAGGCCTCGGGTGGCAGTTCACGGGGATGACATCGCGCGGAGGACCAACCACAGGAGGTTACCATGGCTAAGATTACTATCCAGACTCTGCTCGACGCCGGCTGCCACTACGGTCACCAGACCCGCCGCTGGAACCCCAAGATGAAGTCCTACATCTTCGGTGAGCGCAATGGCATCTACATCCTCGACCTCAAGCAGACGATGTACGGCCTCGACTCCGCCTACACCTTCCTCAAGGAGACCGCTGCCAAGGGCGGCAAGATTCTCTTTGTCGGCACCAAGAAGCAGGCCCAGGAGCCTATCTCTCAGCAGGCTGAGCGCTGCGGCATGCCTTGGATCAACCAGCGTTGGCTTGGCGGCATGCTCACCAACTTCGTGACCATGCGCTCCCGCATCTCCCGCATGGAGGAGCTCGAGGCTATGGTCGAGGACGGCCGCATGGCCACTCTCCCCAAGAAGGAGCAGGCTCTTCTCGGCAAGGAGCTCGACAAGCTCCAGAAGAACCTCGGCGGCGTGCGCGACATGACCAGCCTGCCGCAGGCCATCTTCGTGGTCGACTCCAAGCGCGAGGAGATCGCCATCCGTGAGGCCAACCGTCTGCACATCCCGGTCGTCTCCCTGCTCGACACCAACTCCGACCCCGACGTCGTCGAGTACGGCATCCCCGCCAACGACGACGCCATCCGCTCTGTTGCCCTCATGTGCGAGATTGCTGCCGACGCTGTTCTGGCCGGCACCGGCAAGGAGCAGATCACCGCTGAGGAGATGTCCGCTGCCGAGGCTCCCGCCGCCCAGTAACGCCGAATCCAACGGCTGTTTTATTAGGTTATAAACCAGAGGAGAAGTACATGGCTCAGATTACCGCCGCGCTCGTCAAGCAGCTCCGCGAGATGACCGACTCCCCGATGATGGAGTGCAAGAAGGCTCTCGTCGAGGCCGAGGGCGACCTCGAGAAGGCCGTCGACGTCCTGCGCACCATGGGCATCGCCAAAGCTGTCAAGCGCGCTGGCCGCGACACCAATGAGGGCACCATCGCCACCTTCGTCTCCGAGGACGGCAAGACCGGCGCCATCCTCGAGCTCTCCTGCGAGACCGACTTCGTCGGCACCAACCCCAAGTTCACCGGCTTTGCCGCCAAGCTTGCTCAGGTTGTCGCCGAGCAGAACCCCGCTGACGTCGAGGCCCTCAAGGCCTGCACCTTAGATGGCGAGACCGTCGACTCCGCTCTCACCGAGATGATTCACGTCATCGGCGAGAACATGAAGGTCCTGCGCTTCCAGCGCCTCGCCGTCGAGAACGGCGCTCTTGCTAGCTATATCCACCTCGGTGGCAAGATCGCCAACGTCGCCGTCTTCGAGTTCAACAACGCCGAGACCGCCGCTGCCGACGAGTTCAAGACCTTCGCTCACGACGTCGCGATGCAGATCGCCGCGACCGCGCCTGTCGCCGCTTCCCGCGACGACGTCCCGGCCGAGACCGTTGAGCACGAGCTTTCCATCTACAAGGCCCAGGCTGCTGAGTCCGGAAAGCCGGAGGCCATCCAGGAGCGCATGGCTCAGGGCCGACTCGAGAAGTACTTCAAGGAGTTCGTCCTCACCGAGCAGGAGTTCGTGAAGGATTCCTCCGTCACCATCGACGCCCTTGCCAAGAAGACCTCCAAGGACCTCGGCGACGACATCAAGGTCAAGTCCTTCGTCCTTTACCGCTTTGGCGAGTAGTCGCTTTAATCATTGATTTTTTGAGCCGGTCGCGTTTAACGCGGCCGGCTCTTTTGTGTGTACTGGCATATGCTTTACTACGGGCGGAGGACAACCCGTCCCCGTCTGTTAAACTTTCATTTTGGCAACGTAATATGCGTACGCACGCTCGTTGATGCGTCCGTTCTAATGGAGGCTGATTTGTCAGACCTTAGGTATAAGCGTGTCCTGCTCAAGCTCTCCGGCGAGGCCCTTATGGGTAATCAGGAGTTCGGAATCGACCCCGCAGTCCCTGCTCGCCTTGCCGAGGAGATTCGCCCCGTGTTCGACGCGGGTGTCCAGATCGCGGTCGTTATCGGCGGCGGCAACATCTTCCGCGGCGTTCAGGTCGCGGCCGGCGGCATGGACCGAGCACAGGGCGATTCGATGGGCATGCTCGCCACCGTTATGAACGCGCTCGCGCTTCAGGACACGTTTGAGCACGCCGGCATGGATAGTCGCGTTATGAGCGCCATCTCTATGCGCCAGATCGCCGAGCCTTATATTCGTCGCCGCGCGATCCGTCATATGGAGAAGGGTCGCATCGTTATCCTTGCTGCCGGCACCGGCAATCCTTTCTTCACTACTGACACCGGCGCCGCTCTTCGCGCGTGCGAGGTCAACGCCGAGGTCCTCATGAAGGCCACCAACGTCGACGGTGTCTATGATTGCGACCCCAAGAAGAACGCTGACGCCGTTAAGTACGAGAAGGTTACCTACGACGAGGTGCTCACCAAGAATCTCAAGGTCATGGACGCGGCGGCGATAGCGCTGTGCCGCGACAACAAGATGCCGATCATGATCTTCGACATCAACGCCGAGGGCGGTTTCCGCAAGGCCGTCGAGGGCGAGAATGTCGGGACCATCGTCTACGAGAAGGAGAATTAGCATGAGCCAGTACACGGATTTTGCCCAGTCCCACATGGATAAGGCCATCGACGCCCTGAAGAGCAACTTCTCTCGCGTGCGTTCTGGCCGTGCGAACGCGCACATCCTCGACCCCATCAAGGTTGACTATTACGGCCAGCCCACGCCGATCACGCAGCTCGCCGGCGTGAAGGTCCCCGAGGCCTCCATGCTCGTCATTGAGCCGTGGGACAAGTCCTCCCTTAAGGCCATTGAGAAGGCCATTGAGGCATCTGACCTTGGCATCACTCCGTCCAATGACGGCATCTCGATTCGTCTTCCGTTCCCTCGGCCGACCGAGGAACGTCGTCGTGAGCTCGCTAAGGAGTGCTCTAAGCTGGCTGAGGACGCCCGCGTCGCCGTTCGCAACGTCCGTCGCGACGCAAACGGCAAGGTCGAGCGCGATGAGGAGCTGCCTGAGGACGAGGCTACTCGCGAGAAGAAGGCTATCCAGAAGCTCACCGACGCCTATGTCGCCAAGATCGAGGATATGCTCAAGACCAAGACCGCCGAGATCATGGAGATCTAGCTTGCTCTACGACGAAAAGCTGCTCAAGGAGTACTTCTCCGACGCGCCTGAGGACATCTCGCTTGATGATGTCGACATGGCCCGTGTTCCGGGCCATGTCTCCATTATCATGGACGGAAACGGCCGCTGGGCAACCGCCCGCGGCCTTGACCGCAGTCAGGGCCATGTTGCCGGCGTCGATTCGCTTAGGGAGGCCGTGACCACGAGCGTGCGACTCGGCCTCGATGTGCTTTCCGTTTACGCGTTCTCTACCGAGAATTGGAAGCGCCCGCAGCATGAGGTCAATCTCCTCATGCATCTCTTTGCCACCACGCTTGTCAAAGAGCTTCCCTTGTTCCATCAGGAGAACGTGCGACTTCGGTTCTTTGGGGACCTGTCCGCCCTACCCGAGGAGACTCGCAAGGTGTTTCAAAAGGGCCTGGACGATACCGCCGACCATACTGGCATGATTTTCGCCCTCGCGGTCAACTACGGCTCCCGTGCGGAGATCGTCCGCGCCGCCAAAGAGCTCGCTCGCGAGGCGGCGGCCGGAGAGCTCGCTATCGACTCCATAGATGCCGACGCGGTGGCCGATAAACTATATACCCGCGGGCTTCCCGATCCTGACCTGCTTATCCGTACTTCAGGTGAGCTGCGGCTCTCGAATTTCCTGCTTTGGCAGCTCGCGTACTCGGAGTTCTATGTGACTCCGACGCTCTGGCCTGATTTCTCGCGCTGGGATATGCTCCGCGCGGTCAAGTCCTACCAGTCGCGCGACCGACGCTTCGGAGGCGTCAAGTAGCATGGATAAAGAGAAGAACGGCGTGGCCGAGACGGAGCGCGTAAGCGTCGGTCTCGATCGACAGGTCGATAAGCTCGAGGCGCGGCGCGCCGCCAAGGAGGGCCAGCGCGCCGCTGGAAAGCTCGCCGGTCAACGAGCGCGAGGGGCAACCGAGAAGCTGCTTACACGCACCACCTCCGGTGCCATCTATGCGCTTCTTATCGTGGCGTGTCTGTTCGTCGGGCCGTTCACCACGACGTTGCTGGTTGTCTGCATGGCATGGCTCTGCTGCTCCGAGTTTTTCCGCATGACTCGAATGGGCGGTCGCATGCCCAACGAGATTTATGGTCTTACCGCCGCGATTCTCTTTCCGCTTGCCGCTTACTTTCGCGGTGTCGCCGGCCTTGCTGTAGTGCTGCTGCTGTTCCTTGTCGCTATCGCCGCCTGGTATGTGGCGACGCCGCGCGCCGGCATCGGAGACGTTGCCGTTTCCGTCTTTGGTCCCATCTACACAAGCTTCGCCTTTTCCGCGATCGTTCTCGTGCGCGTGTCCGATAAGGGGGTTCACGGCGCGCTTCTTACCCTGGGGGTAATGCTCTCGTTGTGGGCCAACGACGCCGTGGCGTATCTCGTGGGGTCGCGGATCGGCTCCCATAAGCTCGCTCCCCGAATAAGCCCGAACAAGTCTTGGGAAGGTTTTTGGGCCGGGCTCGTCGGTTCCGTTGCCGTTTGGGTTGTCCTCGCCTTCGCCGGCGTCGCCAATATCGGCGTTCCTTTGGCTGCTGTCGTCGGGCTGGTTGTCGGCATCGTCGGGGTTGTCGGGGATCTGTTTGAGTCTCGCATCAAGCGCGGCGTTGGTGTGAAGGATTCGGGGAACCTTATCCCGGGGCACGGAGGCCTTCTCGACCGCTCCGATTCGCTTCTGTTCGGATCCATCGCTGCTTACATATTGCTTCTCTTTGGGGGAATTCTGTGACTTCTTGCATCAATATCTTTGAGGACACCGCCCCGCGCGCCGAGCGACCCCGCCCGGTGCGCGTTGCCGTTCTGGGCTGCTCGGGCTCTGTGGGCTCTCAAACCCTCGATGTTGCCCGTCGCCACGCCGGTAAAGTGCGCATCGTGGCGCTTTCGGTGCTCTCTTCAACCGAAAAGCTTGTTGCCGCCGCGCGTGAGTTCGGTGTCTCTCACGTTGCCGTGGCGGATGCCGAACACGGCAAGGATCCTGTGCTCGGCGAGCTTCCCGAAGACTGCGAGCTAAGCGTCGGCGAGGCGGCTGTGACCGCTCTCGCAGAGCTTCCTGACGTCGACATTGTTGTCAACGCCCTCGTAGGTTTTGCCGGTATCCACGCGGGCTATGCGGCTCTTTGCGCCAACAAAGTCCTTGCCTACGCGAATAAGGAGTCAATTGTCTGCGGCGGCGACCTCCTCATGCCCATGGCAAAGCCGGGAAGGCTCATCCCTGTGGACTCCGAGCACTCGGCGATTTTCCAGTGCCTTGTTGGCGAGAGATCTTCCGACGTGCACTGCATTTGGCTTACCTGCTCCGGCGGCCCCTTCTATGGCAAGAATCGCGAAGAGCTCCGCGGCGTCAAGGTATCCGACGCCCTTGCTCACCCCACCTGGGACATGGGCGCAAAAATCACCATCGATTCCGCGAGCCTCATGAACAAGGGCCTGGAGGTCATCGAGGCCCATCAGCTGTTCCAGGTGCCCATTGACGCCGTTCGTGTTCTGATTCATCGGCAGAGCGAGATCCATTCGATGGTCGAGTTCTCCGACGGCGTCGTCAAGGCTCAGCTCGGCGGTCATGATATGCGCGCCCCTATTCAGTACGCCCTGAGCTATCCTGAGCGCTGGGAAGCCAGCGTCGAACGCGTTGACTGGGCGTCCTGTGCGCCGATCACGTTCGGCGAGGCTGACGAGGCTACTTTTGGTTGCCTTCGTCTTGCTAAGGAGGCGGGTCGCGCCGGCGGCGTCCTCCCGTGCGCGCTTAACGCCGCCAACGAGGTCGCTAACCTCGCCTTCCGGCAAGGTTTGTGTGGTTTCCTCGACATCGAGCGCGTTGTCGATTACGTGGTGTCTCGAACTTCGGCCGATCGGGTAGAGAGCCTGCAGCAACTGCTCGACGTCGATGAGCGCGCCCGTGCGCTCGCCAAAGAAGCCCTTGCGGAGGTTTAGCCCTTGTCTGCTATCGTCGGTATTGTCTCCACAGTGTTTTGGGGCGTTATTGTCCTGTCGGCGCTTGTGTTCATCCATGAGGCCGGTCATTACGTTGCCGCTCGCGCCTTCGGCGTTCGCGTGACCGAGTTCATGCTCGGCCTCCCTTGCCGGCGAAACCTCTCGTTCAAGAGCCGCAAGGTCGGTACTCGCTTCGGCGTTACCCCCTTGCTGCTCGGTGGTTACAACCGAATCAGCGGTATGGAGCCCATCGATGAAGGCGTGGCGGCGAAGGTCCTCTACTGCGTGCAGCGCCACGGCAGGATCGAGTCCGCCAAGATCTCCGAGGAGCTCGGCATTGACGAGGAAGAAGTGCTTTCGGCGCTCGCCTCCTTGTCTGAATGGGCTTCCATTCGGCCTTTCTACAACCCTGAGCTCGGTGAGGAGCCGAACCAGAAGACGTACCCCGCCGCCTTCGAGACCGTCGCGCGAGACGCCGCCTTTCTTACCGAGTTCGATCAAGGCCATGATTTCTCGGCCGCGGGTGCCACGAAAGCGGGGGAGGCTCGCGATCCCGGCTGCTCTGCAGAGGAGCTCCTTTCGAAGGAGCGCGCCCATACGTACCTTGGGCTTGGTTTTTTCCGGAGGCTCGTCGTCCTTCTTGCCGGCCCGCTCGTGAACATCGCCTTCGCGTTCATTGTTGTTACCGCAGGTTTTATGGCAACGGGTATTCCCGTCGCATCCACCGAGCCCGTCATCGGCTCCGTCGCCGAGGGGTCCTATGCCCAGGCAAGCGGGATCGAGGCGGGGGATAGGGTGGTGAAGGTGGGCGAAGTCGACGTTGCGACCTGGGACGAGCTTTCGGCGGCGTTGTCCCCGTACCTCGCCGATGGCGTTGATTTCCAGATCACCGTGAACCGCGGCGACTCTGAGCTCTACCTCACGGTCGACCTTCCCGACGGCGAGGCCTCCGACAGGATCGGTATCACCTCCCAGACGGCGGTTTATCGCCCCAACCCTGTACAGGCCGCGGGCCTTACCGTGCGCTATGCCCAGATGGTCGGTTCGTTCGTCGTCAAGCTCGTGGTGCCTCAGACCACGATGGAGGTGCTCAATCAGTCCACGTCTGTTGTGGGCATCTCGGTTATGGCTTCCGAGGCCGCAAGCACGGGCCCGGCCGATCTTGTTATGCTCGCCGCCTCCATCTCGATGTCGCTGGGGTTCATGAACTTGCTTCCCATTCCGCCGCTCGACGGGGGGAAGATCTTGATCGAGGCGATTCAGGCCGTCTCAAGAAAGAAGCTCTCCGCCAAGGCACAAAATTACATCAGCTATGTTGGGCTCGCGTTTTTCTTGTTTGTGTTCGTAGTGGTGCTTAAGAACGACATTTTCCGCTTCGTGATTGGATGACGTCATGAATTCTGCTGGCAACAGGCTCCCCCGCGAGCTTACTCGCCCTGTTCACGTTGGCCGCGTCCAGGTCGGCGGGGGAGCGCCCGTCTCGGTTCAGTCCATGTGCACGACCAAGACCGACGACCCCGTCTCTACCCTGGGGCAGATTCGCGAGCTGGCGGAAGCGGGCTGCGAGATCGTTCGCGTTGCCATTCCCTCGGCATCCGCCCTTGACGGGTTTCAGGAAATCTGCGCCGAGTCGCCCCTCCCCGTTGTCGCCGATATCCACTTCGACCATCGCCTTGCGGTCGAGGCTGCTCGTCGCGGTGCTTCCGCCCTGCGCTTAAACCCCGGAAACATTGGTTCCTGGGACCGCGTGGACGCTTGCATCGACGCAGCCGGGGAGGCGGCGATTCCTATTCGCATCGGAGTCAACGCCGGCTCTCTCGACCGAGAGATCGATGCCCGCGAGGATCTGACCCAACCCGAGAAACTCGTTCAGAGCGCCGTTTCGTTCGTGAGGCACTTTGGGGAACGCGGGTTTACCGACATCGTCATGTCCGCCAAGGTGCACGATGTTACGGCGACCATAGAAACGAACCGAGAGCTAAGCCGCCTGCTCCCTGAGGTCCCCCTGCACATCGGCGTAACCGAGGCGGGCACCTTTACCCAGGGAACCGTCAAGAACGTCGCGGCTCTTTCGGTCCTTCTTTCCGAGGGCATCGGGGACACGATGCGCCTTTCCCTAACGGCAGACCCCGCAGAGGAGGTCCGCGTCGCATGGGAGCTCCTCGGCGCGCTCGGCATGCGTCGGCTTCATCCCGAGCTCGTTAGCTGTCCAACCTGCGGACGCTGCCAAGTTAATATGATTCCCATCGCCGAGGAGGTCGAGCGCAGGCTCCGCTCGGTCAAGGCCCCGATCACGGTTGCCGTCATGGGGTGCGCCGTCAACGGGCCCGGCGAGGCTCGCGGCGCCGACATCGGTATGGCGAGCGGCAGGGGAGAAGCCCTTCTCTTCGCGAACGGGGAGCCCATCCGCAAGGTCCCGGAGCAACGAATGGTGGACGAGCTCTTTGAGGAGATTGAGCGTCGCTTCGGCTGACGGAGCCATTCATGGCTGCTGCAAAGTCTCTGCGCGACGCTCAGGGGCTTATTGGCTTAGAATCAATAAATACTGAATCCGAGTCGGGCTACGGCCCGGCCTTCCATAGGGAGATTGGATAAAACGTGAAGCGATACCAGAAGATGTCGAGGCTTTATGCCCCCACCCTCAAGGAAGATCCCGCCGAGGCCGAGCTTGTGAGCCATAAGCTCCTGCTCCGCGCCGGCATGATCCGCAAGACCGCTGCCGGCCTCTATAGCTATCTGCCGCTTTGCTGGCGAGTCATCCAGAAGATCGAGGGCGTCATCCGCGACGAGATGGAGGGCATCGGCGCTCAAGAGATCCAGGTCCCTATCGTCACCCCGGCCGAGCTTTGGGAGCAGTCGGGCCGCTACGGCGCGTACGGTCCCGAGCTGATGCGCCTGAACGACCGCCACGAGCGCGATTTCGTCCTCGGCCCCACCCACGAGGAGACCTTCACCGACCTTGTGCGCAACGAGCTGCGCTCCTATAAGCAGCTTCCCGTGACGCTTTACCAGATTCAGGATAAATTCCGCGACGAGCTCCGCCCGCGCTTCGGACTTATGCGCGGCAGGGAGTTCATCATGAAGGACGCCTACTCCTTCAGCGCCAGCCAGGAGTCGCTGCAGGAGTGCTATGACGACGAGAAGGCCGCCTACGCCCGCATCGCCGAGCGCTGCGGAGTCCGAGCGCTTCCCGTCGTTGCCGACTCCGGCCAGATCGGCGGTGACACCTCCGTCGAGTTCATGGCGCTGGCGGATGCCGGCGAGGCCGAGCTCGTTTGGTGCGACTGCGGGTTTGCCGCCGATACCGAGGCCGCCACAGCGAAAATCGCCGTCGCCGAGGGCGAGGCCGGCGAGCTCACGCGCGTCCACACCCCCAACGCCGGCTCCATCGCCGACGTCACCGCGCTTCTTGGCGTCGAGGAGAGCGCTACCCGCAAGGCGCTCGCGCTTATCGACGGCGAGGGCCGTCCCACGGTCTGCTTCGTTCCCGGCGACCACGAGATGAACGATGTCAAGGCCGAGCACATCTTCGGCGAGTATCACCTCATGAGCGACGAGGAGCTGCGCGACGCCGGCCTTGTGAAGGGCTTCATCGGGCCCGTCGGCCTTCCCGAGGGCATCCGCGTCGTCGCCGATTCTTCGCTTAAGGTCTCCGAGTGGTGGCTCGTCGGCGCCAACCTCGCCAACTACCACTACCGCCACGCGCAGATGGGCCGAGACTTCACCATCGACGAGTGGGTCGACGTCGTGACTGCCCGCGAGGGCGACCTGTGCCCCCACTGCGGAAAGCCCATGCACGCCGCGCGTGGCATCGAGATTTCCCAGGTGTTCCAGTTGGGCACCAAGTACTCCGAGTCTATGGGGGCCACTTTTATGGACGAGGACGGCCGCGAGAAGCCGTTCCTCATGGGCTGCTACGGCATCGGCGTTTCCCGCATGGTCAGCGCCGTCGTCGAGCAGCACAACGATGAGCGCGGCATCTGCTGGCCTGTTTGCGTGGCTCCCTATGAGGTCGAGGTCGTTGCCATGAATGTCGGCGACGACGTTGTCTGGCCCGCGGCCCTTAAGGTCACCGAGGAGCTCGCCTCCGCCGACCTCGAGGTCGTCGTCGACGACCGTAAGGAGCGCCCGGGCGTCAAGTTCGCCGACGCCGACCTTATCGGCATTCCGTATCAGGTCATCCTTGGCAAGAAGGGCGTTGCCGCCGGAACCGCCGAGGTCAAGGTCCGCGAGACCGGCGAGCGCTTCGACGTTCCCTTCGGCGAGCTCACCGAGTGGCTTACCTCGCGTGTTCTTCCTGCCCGCGCATAGAATCGTTCGCGGCCGCGGTCTCGTAACCGTGTGTTCTTCTTGATTCGCTACACTTCAGGCGAGGCGTGGATACTTCCGCGTCTCGCCTGTTTTCGATTCGGAAGGTATTTAGCATGAAATACACGGACCTCGCCGCCTGCGCTCGCGGAAACATCGGTCCCTACTGCAAGGCATGCCCCGTTTGCGACGGCCGCGGGTGTAAGAACACGGTTCCCGGACCAGGCGCCAAGGGCTCTGGCACCGTCGCCATGCGCAACTACTCTGCATGGCAGGGCATCCTTCTAAATATGGACACTCTCCATCAGTATTTCGAGGCTGACTCCTCGTGCGCGGTTCTTGGGCGCGAGCTCTCGCTTCCCGTAATGATCGCCCCGGTCGGCGACGTTCAGCGGCATTATGGCGAGAAGTACGACACGGTTGGCTATAACGAGTGCGTTCTTCGCGCCGCCGAGAAGGCTGGCACGCTTGCTTGGACCGGCGACGGCCTTGACGGCCTCATCATGTCTGAGTCCTGCGATCTCATCTCGAGGCTCGGCGGCGCAGGCGTCGTGACGGTTAAGCCTTGGGATGCGAAGACGCTTGACGAGAAGCTCGGCCAAGCGCTCGTCGTGAGGCCGGCTGCGGTGGCCATGGATATTGACGCCGCGGGCCTTCCTTTCCTCAAGGGGCAGAACCCTCCTGCGGGCGCCAAGGACGAGGGGCAGATCGCCGAGATCGCTGCCGCTTGCCATGAGCAGGGCGTTCCCTTTGTCCTCAAGGGCGTCATGACTCCTTCCGCGGCGGAGCGGGCTGCCCGCGCGGGAGCCGACGGCGTCGTCGTCTCGAATCACGGGGGCCGTGTCCTGGACGGAGTGCCTTCCACGGCGGAAGCGCTTCCCGACATCGCGCAGGCCGTGGGGGGCGATCTCGAGGTCCTCGTCGATGGCGGAATCCGCAGCGGAGTCGACGTCTTCCGTGCGCTTGCGCTCGGCGCCAACGCATGCCTCGTATGCCGACCTTTCGTCGTCGCCGCGTTCGGAGGGGGAGAGGGCGGCGTCGCCGCCTATCTCGAGCAGCTTAAGGCTGAGCTCACTGACACCATGGAGATGTGCGGCGCCGCATCGATCGCGGCCATCGACGAGTCTGCGCTTTGGCGAGGCTAAGGGGTTTTATGAGGTTAACTAACAGTGATTTGGCGGTTTTGGCGACGTCCGGTATTCGTCGTTTCAACGCCTTGGCGAACTCGTACCCGGGGTGCGTCAAGCTTACTCTCGGAGAGCCCGAGTTCGATACCCCCGAGCCGGTGAGGAGTGCCGTCTCGAAGTCGCTGGCCGAAGGCCAGACGCATTACCCGCCGAATAACGGCAAGCTTGATCTTCGCGAAGCCCTCTCGGCGTATATGGGGGAGCAGGGGCTCTCCTACGCAGCCAAGGACATCGTCGTCACCTGTGGCGCCACAGAAGCGCTCTCTTCCACGCTCGCGGCTCTTATCGACCCGGGCGACGAGGTTGTCGTCCCTGTGCCGGCGTTCGGGCTCTACGAGACCATTGTGCGGTCCGTTCACGGCCGCGTCTGCTTTCTTGACACGGCGCCTTCCGGGTTCGCCATTTGCGAAGAGGATCTTCGGGCTGCCGTGGGCAAATCCACGAAAGCCATCGTGGTCACTTCCCCCAACAATCCTACTGGCTGCGTTTACGATTCGGAGTCGCTGAATGCGGTCGCCAAGGTCGCGTCGGAGACGGGCATTTACGTTATCTGCGACGATGTTTACAACCGTCTGTGCTACCTCGACGGCTATGAGCGTCTCGCGGTCTCGCACCCCGAGCTGCGCGAGCAGCTCGTCGTCGTCGACTCCTTCTCGAAGCCCTGGGCCATGACGGGGTGGCGCATCGGCTGGCTCGCCGCCGCGCCGGCGCTCAGGGAGCAGATCGAGAAGATGCACCAATATCTCATTTCCAGCATCCCTGCTTTCGTGCAAGACGCGGCGGTGGTTGCCCTCGGGCTCGATCCCGTGGAAATGCGGGAGACCTACAGGCGCCGAAGGGATTATGTGTGCGAGAGGCTGCATGCCATGGGGCTGCCCCTCACGCGGCCGGAGGGCGCTTTCTACGCCTTTCCTGATGTTCAGGGGCTGGGGATGGACTCCCAGGAGCTTTGCGAACGCCTTGTTCGCGAGGCGGGCGTCGCATGTGTTCCGGGCGAGTGCTTTGGATCTGCGGGATACCTTCGACTCTCGTACTGCGTATCGGACGATGACTTGAAGCTGGGATTGGATCGGCTCGAGGGTTTTGTCTCTAAGCTTTTGCCCTAGGCCGTCTCGCGTGCCAGGGGAGTCTGCTGGCTGATTTCTAAAAAAGTTGGAATTCGCGCTTGACTCGCCTTTGATTGCCCGATATATTATTCCTCGCACCAACGCACGGGGAATTAGCTCAGTTGGGAGAGCGCGTGACTGGCAGTCACGAGGTCAGGGGTTCGAACCCCCTATTCTCCACCATGATAATTGCGGGCGGCGGCTTCGGTCGTCGCCCTTTTTCATAAGGGCTCATGGCGCAACGGTTAGCGCAGGGGACTCATAATCCCTGGGTTGCAGGTTCGAATCCTGCTGGGCCCACCATGATATCCTCAGGCCGAAGGCGAACATCGCCCTCGGCCTGCTTTAGTATTCTCTTGCTCAATCATCGATTGCCTCGTTCAAAGGAGAAGCTGATGGATGCGAACACTTCTGGTCTCAAGAAGGTATCGGTCGTCTCGATTGCCCTTGGGGCAGTCGTTGTCGTGTGGGGCGCGGTCTGCGGTTTCACTGAAGGATTCGGTGACGCGCGCCCATTCTTCGTGCTTCTGTGCGGCGTTGCGGGGGCGCTGTATGGCTGCCTCGTTCTGAGAGCCGTAAACGAGGGCGCCGGTCTCTACACCCTCAGAAAGAGGATGGCGGCCTCATGGCTCGTTCCCGGCTGCATGCTCATCGGCACCTTCACTGCGCCCGGCGGAGCTTCTCCAGCGCTTCTCGCCCCTATCGTCGCGAGTCTTGCCTTATCGGTTCTCCTCGACGTTTTCCTGCGGAAAGCCCTTTAATCGGCATTTTGCCGGAGGCATTTTTCAAATTGCCCAAATTTCTCCTTCCTTTTTGTTGAGTCCTTTGGTAAAGTTTCTTCTTGCGCGAGGGCGATTGGCTCAGGGGTAGAGCACTTCCTTCACACGGAAGGGGTCGCTGGTTCGAATCCAGCATCGCCCACCATTTATTCGGGGAATTAGCTCAGTTGGGAGAGCGCGTGACTGGCAGTCACGAGGTCAGGGGTTCGAACCCCCTATTCTCCACCAAAACTTTTAAGGCCTTCGGTTATACGAAGGCCTTTTTCTTTTACTAACCAGATCAGCAAGAAGTTCCAGCTCCTCTAGAAGGCCGGTGATGTCGATTTCCGCATCGCCGGCCAATCCCTACCGTCCCGTGATCGCTTTTCTCAGCATCATCACGTAAGCCTGCGCCCCTTCCGGGCGCACGTGCTCGCCGTCGTTCCAGAACCATTCATCGTGCCCGGTGCTCTCCGCGAACCAATCGATGACGCTCACGTTGTCGTGGCCCTCGGCTGCCGTACGGATTGCCTCGTTGTTCGCGTTTTGCCAGGGATCGGGGCAACGACAGGTGACTATGTAGACCTTTTTCGAAGGGTCGACGCACTCGATGAGGGCTCTCACTTGATTCTCGGTCACCCAGCCGTTGTCTGCCAGCGACCAAACGACGACATCTCCGTCTCGGCCCGAGTCCTGGCATGCTTTATAGGCGCTCGGGCCCGCCGTGAGCTGGCGCCCGATCTTCGCGTCCATGTACCCGTTCGGGAAGATCTCGTAGAACTCGTTGCTCGCATCGTCGGGAACGGAGTCTCCGATGAGTATCACCTTGGCATCCGTTGCTCCCGTCTCGGCGTCCACCGAGAAGCTCGTTGCGTTGATCTGGTCGACTGCGGCAGCGAAGTCGGTTTCCGCGAAGTAGGTCTTGGAGAGGTCGAACGTCTGGCTCCTTGCTGCTTCCCGCGCCGCTGCCGCCGCATCCGCGGCGGCTTTCTTCTCTTCTGCCGTCATCTGGTCTCCTTGCGGCCTCGAGTCAACGGATGTGCCGAGCGGCACAGCGACAAGCAACGCCGAGCAGGCGATCGCCGCGGCGACAATCGACGCCGTTCTCTTGGAAAGCCCGAGGTATTCTCCCTGAGAGCTCTCTACAAAGCGGAAAGAAACCTCTGATACCGCAAGTATTACGGCGAACTCGATGGCCCAGCCCCACCAGGGCAGCGCAGTGGTCCGTGTGGCTGGGTTCATGATGAGCAGGAGAGGGTAGTGCCACATATAAATGGAAAGGCTCCTTCGCCCCAGCGCCGCCATGGGCTTCACGCCAAGCGCCCTCGCCATGACGCTGGGCCCCGGCTCGGAGCATATTCCGATCAGCGCCGCCGTGCACACGGCGGCAAGAAGCAGGCCCCCGCGATACGCGAAGGCGTCGCGCCCGTTTGCAAGGAAGAACATGAGGATTAATCCGCCGAGGGCAGCAGGACCCGCGAGGCGTTCCGTCTTGCGTATCAGGTCGGCCTCACCCTCGCCGTGCTTTAGCCCCGGTATGACCGTGACCGCCTTAGACAGCCCATGCCCCAGCGTCGCTATGGCCATGAGCGACCCAACGAGCAGCTCTGCCGCGCGGGTGTCGAGGGCGTAATAGACGCGCGCCGTGTCTCCTTCCGGGTTATAGAGGGCCGCCATCGCGACAACTGACGCCGCGGCCATGGCGGCAGTTGCGACGCAGACCGATTTCCTCGATGCTCCGGCCTTCCATGTCGCCGCCACAAAGAGCGGCCAGACTACCGTGAACTGCATGAGCAGGCCGAGGTACCAGAAGTGGGTGAGCGGGGAAGGGAGTCCCGCCGCCGCGAAATAACTCACCTTGTTCACGATGTAGTGGATGTTGTCGAAAAACATTAGAGACGGGACGACGTCCGCTCTCGCCTTGCCAAGAAGCGCCGGCGCGAAAGCAAGCGACAGCACGAGCGTCGAGGCCACGACAAGGAGCATGGAAGGGAGCAGCCTCCCCACGCGCTCAGCGATGAATCTCGGGTAGGAGAATCCCCCGTTGCCCGAAAGGCGCTTGGCAACCGAGAGCGTAGTGAGGTAGCCGCTAAGAACGAAGAAGACCGTTACCCCAAAGAAGCCCCCGGGAAGCCATGCCTGATTGGCGTGATATATGACAACGGCGGTGATCGCGATGGCGCGAAGCCCGTCAAATGCGTCGTTTCTTTGCTTGCTCGACATACCCAATGCTCCGAAATTTCTCGATGTTCGTTGACTTTGATTGTAGCCATGGCCTGTGACGACTTCAGCCCTCTTGCCTTTGGGGAACCTATGGTCGATACGGGGTCCCATCGGCTATGGCATATAATCAAAGGGTATAAGCAATTCAACAAAACCGCAGGTAGAACGGTTGCAGCTCGAGAAATTGTCCCTATTTGTCCCAAACGCTCAGGACTTTTCCGCGCGGTAGCGCGCGTAAGCCTCGGCGGCCGCGTCGACGAACACGTCTCGCTCGGGCCTGTCGTAGTGGATCTCGCCGACGCCTTTGCCCGCGTGGCCCATCATCTTCTCGCACATGTCCTCCGGGACCCTCAGCTCCCAGCGCATGAACGTCCGCCATGAGTTGCGCAGGTTCTGCAGCGGCACGTAAGCGAGCTCCGCCGCGTCGAGTGCGCGCTTCCATGCCCTCCTCGCGGCGGCCTGGCCCATCGGCGTGCCGTCGCCGAGGTCGCACAGCCACAGGGTGCCGACGGCGAGCACGTCCGCGCTCCAGGGCTCGGGCACCACCACCCAGCGCTCGCTCCGCCGCGTCTTCAACGTCCCGGACACCTCGCCGCTCATGTCCACCTGACGCTCGATGCGCACGGCGGCGAGCACCTGCCCGTGCGACTCCGCGCGCACGACGTCGCTCGCCTTCGCCCCCAGCGCCTCCCCAAGCCTGCACGACGCCGTGCCGCACAGCACCGCGGGCAAGTAGGCTGGCGTGCCTTTCACGGCGGCGAGGACGGACGTGAGGGCCTCTAGCGTGTACACGTCCCTCGACCTCTCGCGCGCCGGGGCCTTCGGCATGCGGTAGCGCGCCGAGCACGGGTTCGATTGCGCGACCTCGTACCGGACGCACATGTCGAGCAGCTGCGACAGCAGCAGCAAAGACTTCTGCGCGCTCGACGGCGCGAGCGTGAGGAGCCATTCCTGCACCTGTATCGGCCTCACGTCGGTCACCTGCACGTCTGCCCAGCGCGGCAGTATGCGCGAGCGCCACATCGACCTGTACAGGCGCTCCGTGTTCGCCGACACCTCGCCCTTCCCGAGCCGATCGTCGAAGTCCGGCAGCCACCACATCTCGTATGCCTGCCGCACGGTCGGGGCCGGCGCGTCCGTCGAGTGCTCCACGCGCCTGCGCGCGAGCACGTCGTCGGCGTCCTTGCGCGTGCCGCGCACCGTCTCGGAGACGCGGCGGTACCCCCTGCCGTCGTGGAGGTCGGCCCAGTAGCGGATGCGGCGGCGGCCGCGCCCGGCGTCCTCGTTGCTGCCCCACGACGACCTGCGCTTCCCGGACATCGCGCACACCCCCCCTTACTTGTGGCGTTGACGCAAAGGCGCGTCTCGCGTCTCGTGTGGAACACGAGCCGCGCCTTTCCTTACTTCCTTTCTTACTTAGTTTCTTGCTCGAACAGCGTTCGAACGGTGCTCGCGCGACGTTCCCGGAGCCTCATCGGCCGCCTAGCGCCCCTCCGGGGCGGAGTCATGGACGGACCCCCCCCCAGACACTTTTTCGGGGGCTTGCGGGAGCATCTCGGCCAGCGCGTCGCTCGTGGCGACCAGCGCGGCGCGGCCCTCCGGTCCCAGGGCGCGGTAGTTGCGGGCGAGGCGGTCGAAGTCGGGGTCTGAGTCTGTAGGGATCTCATTGTCCGCAACTATGTCTGAAGTTGTTACACGAAATACGCCGGCCAGCTTCTGCACCATACCCATACGCGGGCTTGACCAGCCGTTTTCCCATTGAGTGACAGTTGATCGTGCAACACCTAGCTTATCGGCCAAGTCTCCTTGTGTAAGACCCATATCCTCGCGAAATCGCTTGATATTCCCAGCTACGGTCATGGTTTGGCCTCCTATGTTCGATTTACCAAACATTTTAGTGAGATTTTCTTGACATTGATAGGTTTGTTTAGCTAACCTTGTAACCGTCGAAAGGAGGGCGATGCAGACGCTCAAATCAGTGCGGGAACTTCGCGGTGTCACACAGAAAGCAGTTGCTGAACACCTGGGAGTAGCTCGTCAAACGTATGCCAACTATGAGAGCAAGCAAGAGAAGATGACTGTCGAACAAGCGAAGGCAGCTTGCGATTTCTTGCATTGCGAAGTGGCAGATGTTTCTTGCATTGCGAAGTGGCAGATGTTTTTTTACCTGAAGAGGTCAAGTAGACAAACATGAAGGGAGGCTCTAAATGAACGACATTCGTCTTTTCGACAATCCGGAGTTTGGTCAGATTCACGCTTTTGCTAACCGTGAAGGGGTTCCCTGCTTCATCGCTCGTGAGGTCACTGACGCCCTCGCGCTCGACCGCACGGCTGTTCGTAAGCTCGACGACGACGAGAAGGGTGTGCGCTTAATGCACACCCTTGGCGGAGATCAAGAGGTCTCGACCATAACCGAGCCCGGCTTCTACAAGCTCGTCATGCGCTCGCGCAAGCCTGAGGCGAAGGCCTTCCAGCGCTGGGTGACCCACGAGGTGCTCCCGGCCCTGCGGCGCGACGGCGGCTACATGGTCGCGCGCGACGAGACCCCGGAGCAGACGATGGCCCGCGCGGTGCTCCTCGCCCAGCAGACCATCGACCGCCAGAAGAGCCGCATCGCGGAGCTGGAGCCTAAGGCGCTCTTCGCCGACGCGGTTGCCGCGAGCGACGGCACGTGCCTCGTGGGCGAGCTCGCGAAGATGATGCGCCAGAACGGGGTGGATGTCGGGCAGAACCGGCTATTCGCGATGCTTCGCGAGGACGGCTACCTGGGCAACGTCGGGCAGAACCGCAACGTGCCCACTCAGCGCGCGATGGACCTCGGGCTCTTCCGCATCAAGGAGACGGCCGTGACGCACTCGGACGGCCACGTGACGATCTCGCGCACGCCCAAGGTCACGGGCAAGGGCCAGCAGTACTTCGTCAAGCGGTACTGCGGAGGCTTTCAGCAAGCCTTGGCACAAGGCTAGGCACAAACCGACCGAGAGCCTTCCCCGCGCGGCGCGGGTGTGCCCCTGACCTGCATCGCAGGTCGAAGCTTTCTCCTTTCGAGCATGCAACACCCCTTGACCCTTCACAGAGCACGCAGCGCCACGGCTCGGGACGCAACGGCAGCCGGCGGGGGCTTCAGCCCGCGGCCGTGCCCGCGCCGCTCGGGGAGGGCTCCCGGCAGGCAAGACAGTCAACAGGCAACAGGCAACAAAAAAGCCCCTCGGTCCGGCAAGACGAGCAGGGGCTAGACCTAAGGAGGTCGACACACATGGTAGCAGACGAGTTCTCGCTCATGGCGCCCGAGGCGGTCGAGGCCGTCTTCCGCGTCTCGGTCGTGGTGCTCGCGGCCGCGGCGACGGCGCTGTTCCACAGGCTCAGCGAGCTGGAGAGGTGGGCGAGGGACCATGACGAGCGCTGACGAGTCCACGGCCCTGTGCTTCGCGCTGGCGGCGGGGCTGAGGCCCCAGATGTCCTACACGGTGGCCGACACGTCGAGGTACCTCGGCATCCCGCTCACGACGCTCTACGACGAGATACACGCGGGCAGGCTCAAGGCCTTCATGCCGGCAGGCAAGAAGCGCGGGATGAAGGTCACGGTCACGGCCGTCGACGAGTGGCTCCAGGAGGTCTGCGCATGAGGGGGTCCGGCTCGATGACGCCCGAGGAGGTCGCCGAGTACTGCCGCGCGACCGGGCAGGCGGTGCCGCCCGGCGTGGCGGGGCTGGCCGGGCGCGGCCCCAAGGTGCCGAGGTCGCGCCTCACGCTCGACTTCGGCGAGCTCTACGGCCACGCAGTGCTCACGGTCGAGTTCGACGCGACGAGCCTCGGCGGGTGGCGCTCCTGGATGCTCGACCGCGCCGCGTCGATGAGGGGAGGCGTGCTCTCCGATGCAATCCCCGTGTGAGCCGAGGGGCCCCGAGGTTACCTTCTCGGTCCCGCTCGTCGCCCACCAAGGCAGGCCGCGTGTCCGCAACAGCCCGCGCGGGGCTTGGCTCTACGAGGCGAGCGACGACGAGCAGCGCAAGCGCGTCATCGCCGAGGAGTTCCGCAAGGAGTACCGCGGCCCGTACCCGATGCTCGACGGCCCGGCGAGGGTCGAGGTGCTCGTCTTCGCCCCGCTGCCGAAGAAGAGGCCCAAGCGCATCGTCCGCGAGCCGTACACGGTCAAGCCCGACGCCGATAACGTCGCCAAGCAGGTGCTCGACGCCTTGAACGGGCTCGCCTACGCGGACGACGCGGCGGTGACCGAGCTGGTCGTGAGGAAGATGCCGCGCTCTCGCGGCATGGAGTTCGAGACACAGGTCTACGTGGGGCCGTGCGACTACGCCCCCGGCGAGACGCTTTTCTAGGAGGAATCATGGACAACAAGGAAGTAATCGAGGCGAGCGCGCAGGTAATCGACTCGCCTGCGCCGCTGGCAGGCGCCGACAAGTGGCTCTCCGAGCGCCGCGACGAGGTCGCCGGGGTCGCCGCCGAGTTCGGCGCGTTCGAGATCTCCGACGCGGCCGCATGGCGCGACGCCAAGCGGCAGAGGGTGGCCCTCAGGGCGCGCATCGCCGAGATCGAGGCGGACCGCAAGCGCATGACCCGCGCGGTCGAGGGCGCCGTGAAGGCGTTCAAGGACGGCGCGAAGGACGTGCTCTCGCCGCTGACCGACCTCGACGCGGCCTACAAGCGCGAGATAGACGCCTGGGAGGCCAAGGTGCTGGAGGAGCGCGCCGGCTCGCTGGCCGCGCTCTACGCCGACGAGTGGCCCGACCTCGCGAGGCAGGCCCCGTTCCAGACGCTCGCCGACAGGTACGCCGCCGCAGGCAAGTGGTGGCTCATGTCGACCACGTCGGCCAAGGCGGAGGCGTCCGTGCGCGACGCGGCCAAGGACGTCGCCGAGAACCTAGCCACCATCGCCGCCACGAGCGAGGGCAGCGAGCGCCTTGAGCGGCAGGCCGACTACATGCGCGACCTCGACTGGCCGCGACACCTGCAGGACATGAAGGCGCGCGAGCTCAGGATGGCGGCCCTGCGCGAGGCCCAGGAGGAGCGCGAGCGCTGGGAGGCCGAGCAGGCGGCCGCCAGGCAGCGCGCCGAGGCCGAGCGGGCCGAGCGCGAGAGGGCAGAGCGCGAGCAGGCCGAGCGCATGGCCGAGGATGCCCGCGTCGCGTTACAGAACCGCGCCTGCGACGCTCAGGCGGCCGCCCCGGCACCGACGCCCGCACAGCCCTCCGCAGGGCCGGAGATGGCCCCTCAGGCCGTCGCGCCAGAGGCCGAGGAGATCCTTCTGTTCGAGGTGCGCGTGCCCCGCTCGAAGTTCAGGCAGTTCCGCGACGCGATGGTCGCCCTGGGCGTCCACGGCAGCCTGGTCAAGGACAAGGAGTAGACGATGGCAGAGGACAAGCAGCACGGGATGATCAAGTACACGGCGAGCGACGGCAGCGACGTCAAGCTCACGCCCGCGATCGTGAACAAGTACATCGTCACCGGCGGCCAGCACGTCGATGACCGCGAGGTCTTCGCGTTCATGGCCAAGTGCCAGGCGCGCGGGCTGAACCCGCTCGCGGGCGACGCCTACATGACGGCGTTCCTCAACCGCGCCACGGGCCGCGTCGAGGCGAGCGTCATCGTCAGCAAGGACTACTTCACGCGCACGGCCAACCAGCAGCCGACCTTCGACGGCATGAAGGCGGGCGTCGTGGTGGTCGACCGCACGGGCGCGCTCCAGTACCGCGAGGGCTGCATCGTGGGGCGCAGCACCGAGAAGCTGGTCGGCGGGTGGGCCGAGGTCTACGACAAGAGGCGCAGCCACCCGAGCCGCGCCGAGGTGAGCCTCGACGAGTACGACCAGCACCGGAGCCTGTGGAAAACCAAGCCCGCGACGATGATCCGCAAGGTCGCCCTCGTGCAGGCGCTGCGCGAGGCCTACCCCGGTGCCTACGGCGGCATCTACGACAGCTCCGAGATGCCCGAGCGCCCCGCGCAGGCCGTGGAGGCCTTCGTGCCCGAGCCCGACGCGCAGGCGGCCCCTGCCGGGGCGCCGGCCCTGGACGAGCCTCCCGCCGAATACTACGGGGACACCCCCTCCGAGCCGGAGGCCGCGCCCGCCGAGGCGCCCGCGCAGCCCGACGCGGTCGAGGTCGCCGACGAGGACTACGACTTCTGATGGCGGCCGGGGAGAAGAGGCCGCTCGCGCCGGTGAGGTGCGCGGAGTGCCGCCACAGGTGGGACGCGGCGGGCGTCTGCAGCAAGATGCCCCTCTCGCGCACCCCGCCCGAGAAGAAGTGCGGGTGCCTGTACTACGAGCGCAGGGAGGCCCGCGATGCGCGCCGCTGAGCCTCCAGCGTGGCGGTTCGAGCGGAGGCTGGCGCCGTTTTTGGTCGAGTGCCCCGCGTGCGGGGCGGTGGCCCGCCCGTGGTGGGTTGGCGCCGCCTCGTGCGGAGACGTCAGGTGCTCGGCGTGCAACGAGCGCTTCCCCTACGCGCCGCACACCGTGGCGACCACCGGCAGGGGAGCGAGGGGAGCCGGGCGCAGGCCCGGCGACGCGGCCGGGGGAGAGTCCCCGGCGGGAAGGAGATCCGAATGAGCATCAACAAGGTCATGGCCACCGGCAACCTCACGAGGGACCCGGAGCTGCGCGCGACGCCCGCAGGTGCTGCACTTCGGCATGGCCGTCAACGACCGGGCGAAGAACCAGCAGACCGGCGAGTGGGAGGACCGCCCGAACTTCGTGGACTGCGTCATCTTCGGCGCACGCGCCGAGGCAATGGACCGCATCCTCGCCAAGGGCATGAAGGTAGCTGTCGAGGGCAGGCTGCGCTACAGCTCCTGGCAGGACAAGGAGGGCAACCGCCGCAGCAAGCTGGAGGTCGTGGTCGACGATATCGACCTCATGAGCGCCCGCGCCGCCGCCCAGCAGCCCGCCCAGGGCGCCTCCCGGGCCTACGTGGCGAGCGCGCCGCAGGGACGCCCCCAGCCCGCGAGGGCAGCCCAGACGCCGCCGGCGGCCGACATCTACGACGAGGACATCCCGTTCTGAGGAGGGCCCGATGGGATGGCAGATTGACGAGTCGGCCTGCTACGCGGAGGAGCTGCGCCGGGCCGAGGAATGGATGAACCGAGAGTACGGGGACGAGCCCCGGGAAGCGGAGGAAGACGATGACGAAAGAGGTTAGCTTCGGCGTTCGCAGGCTGCGCCAGGCGATCGCCAACCAGGCGACGTGCGGCAGCGGCCAGTTCGAGCTGTCAATCGACAGCGCCGACAGGCTCTGCCGTGAGTGCGAGGACGAGCTCGCGCGGCTCGCGTGGGCTAAGGGCGTGCCCGTGCCCAAGGACGCCGACGGCAACGTCGTGCCGCTCGACACGACGGAGCTGTACACGGACGAGGGCGAGATGGTCTGCGTTTGGAGCATCTGCTTCAACCAGCACTTCTGGCACGTCAGGAGATTAGGCGACGGCAGGCCGTACCGCCTCGACAAGCTCCACCGCACCGAGCGTGACAGCTGGGCGCTGCTGGAGAGGGACGTCCTCACCCTCGCGAAGTGCAAGTTCCTCTCCGACCCGGAGGGCGACGCCAAGGAGTGCGTCAGCCGCGCCAAGGCCCTCGCGGAGCGCGACGCGATAGAGGAGAGCTGGTAGCCGTGGCTAGCGATGAGGAGCGCCGCGAGGTGGCGGAAAAGCTGCGCGAGCGGACGAAAAAGCCGATGGGCACGAGTATGCAACGCATGTTCACCGAGACGCTAGGCATGTATGCGCACAACATCTGCTGGATGAACCCGGATAAAGCAACCAATCGCTGGGATGTGATTGTCAACTACCTTGCTGACCTCATCGACCGCCCGACGTGCAGGAACCTCGGTCTCGAGGAGGGGACGAACGGAGAGGACTACGACTTCTTCTGCTCGCGATGCGGCTTTGCGGCTGACGTGGTGGACCCCAGATATTGTCCGTGCTGCGGAGCGGAGGTGATCTAGATGGGCAAGACGAGGAACACTGGCCAGGACTGGCTTGACTGGGCCGAGGCCAAGCGCGATGAGTCGCAGGAGCGCTATGCGTTTGGCAGCAGGTCCGCCGAGCGCACCATGGGCAGCTACGACACGCTCATCTCGCTCATCGAGGCGGGCATGTCCGCCGGCGCCCGGGACTCATGCGGCAGGTCGCGCGGGGACGCGACGCAGGCAATCGGCGACGTCGTCGGCTCCCTGCGCCACCACGCGCAGCGGATGGCGAGTATCCCGCCCAGGGTGGCCGCACAGCTCGCCGAGAGGCTTGAGCGAGCGGCAGGTGAGCTGTGATGCCGTACCCGTCGCCGGCCGACGAGCCGGTCGTCCATGACGTCCTCCTCGCGCCGCTGTACCTGGTTTCCGTCCTCGTCCTCGTCCCGGTGCTACTGCTGGTGTCGTCGGCGAGAGAGCTCAAGGGTCTCGTGGGGATTCTGCTGGACACGATTCGGGAGGAGATCCATGGCGACCAAGGCTAGGAGGAAGGCGCCCCCGACAACGACGGAGCGGCGCGGGAGGAAGTGACGGACATGAAGCGCGAGAGGTCCATCGGCGCCTACATCAAGGGCACCAACGCGCTCGCCTTCGACCAGGAGGCCCAGAGGCTGCGCATGAAGTTCGGCTGGGAGGGCTGGGGCGTCTACGTCGGCCTGCTGTGCCTGCTCGTCAACCAGCCGGACGGCAGCCTGGACGTCTCCGACGGCGACGCCTGGGCCGTCCTCGCGCTCCAGATGGGGTGCAGCGAGTCCCTGCTGGAGACGATCGTGCCCTACCTCGCCGGGCGCGGGCTGGCGGACGCCGGCGCCCTGGGCGACGGGCGGCTGCAGATGCCGGAGTCCGACCGCGCGCTTGAGTCCTTCGACAAGGTCGTCCGCGCCGGCAAGGCCTCCGGCGCGGCGAGGCGGCGCAAGGCCGCCGGGGGCGGGGAATGAACGGTGTTCGAACATCGCTCGAACGGTGTTCGAACAAGAAAGAAAGAAAGTAATAGAGGCCGCGGCTCGTGTTCCACACGAGACGCGAGACGCGGCCGAACGGGAGACTCACAAGTAAGGTTGGTGCTTTGACGTTGCCGAGAACCGACGGCCGCGGGCGGCATGGGGAAAACGCCCCAAACGCCCCAAGAATTCGCAGGAACGTGCCGTGGGAGTACTCCGAGCTCTCCGTGGTCTGGGCAAACCCGTCCATGACCGCCGAGGAGCTCTCCCGCCTGCTCCCGGGCCGCACGCCCAAGGCGGTGAGCCGCGTGCGCGAGCGCTACGGGCGGTGGCGCACCGAGGGCTTCACGCCCCCGTGCCAGAGGTGCGGCGAGCACCCGGTCTGGGAGGCGGCCGCCGACGGCAGGCGCTGGGGCCTGTGCAAGGCCTGCACCATGGAGGAGCGCGAGTACCGCGAGAGGAGCGGGCCCGCCCTCGCCGCCCGCGACAACGCGTACCGCCAGCGCAAGTTCAAGCGCAGGCACAGGCGTTGACCTCGCCGGCGGCGTGACCGCGGGCTGAGGATGCGGGCATGGCGAGGAAGAGGAACAAGGGCGGAAACCACGGCGGCCAGCCTTCGGGCGGGGCCGCCAAGCCTGTTCGCGGGGGGATCGCGAACCTCGTGCCCAACTCCGAGAGAACGCCGGAGGAGAGGCGCGAGAACGCCCGCAAGGCCGGCAAGGCGTCCGGTGTGGCCAGGCGCCGCAAGAGGGACATGGCCGCCATAGCGACGGCGCTGCTGTCGAGCAAGGCCACCGGCGAGACCCGCGAGGCCCTGCGCGAGGTCGCGCCCGGCCTGGATGACGAGGACGCGACGCTCGCGGCCACGGTCGTCGCCGGCCAGATCTCCTCCGCCCAGGGCGGCAACGCGAACGCCGCGCGGTTCCTCGCCGAGCTGGACGAGCGCGGAAGGCTCGCCGAGCAGGTCGAGGACGCCCCGTTCGAGCGCGACTTCGGCCTGCTGCTCGCGCCGCCGTACCTCGCGCTGCACCGCGACGTGGAGCGCGACGAGGGAATCGAGCGGTGGCTCCGCGGCGGGCGCTTCTCCGGCAAGTCCTCCGTCATCTCGCTGGAGGTCGCCTACGGGCTCATGCGCCACCCCGGCCGCTCCGCCTTCGTGATGCCCAAGATCGGGCAGGACATCGAGGGCGGCGTCTTCGAGCAGATGCTGTGGGCGTTCCGTCGCCTGGGCTGCGAGGACGAGTGGGTCGCGACGAAGCGACCGTGCAAGCTCACGCGCCCGTCGACCGGGCAGGTCGTGACGTTCAAGGGCGGCGACCGCTCCGACAAGACCAAGGCCATCAAGGCCCCGTCCGGGACGTACTACGCGTACCAGTGGATTTCCGAGGTCGACCAGTTCGGCGGGATGCCCGACGTGCGCACCGTCCTGCAGTCCGTGACCAGAGACGCGCCGGAGGGCGCCGTCTACTTCCGCTTCTTCGACTACAACCCGCCGCGCTCCCGCGACGCATGGGTCAACGAGCACGTCGCGGGCGTGGCCGCGAGCGCCCCCGGCTCGGTCATCTCCACGACCTACCTCGACATGCCGCGCGAGTGGGTGCCAGAGCAGGTCTACCGAGACGCCGAGGCCCTGCGCGAGCTCGACGAGGACGCGTGGCGCCACGAGTGGGGCGGGGAGTCCACGGGCTACGGCGCCGAGGTGTTCCAGCGCGCCGAGGTGCGCGAGGTCACCGCCGACGAGCGCCGGCGCCTGCAGTACCGCCTCTACGGCGTCGACTGGGGCTTCTCCGTCGACCCGTGGGTCTGGCTGGAGGTCGCCTACGACGCCCGCGCGCGCACGCTCTACGTCCTGGGCGAGATGAGCGGCGTCGGGTTGTCGAACGCCGAGACCGCCGCCATGGCCGTCGAGCGCATGTCGCGCCCCGCCTAAGAGGCGGGCTACGAGCCGACCGGCGACGCAGCCGCCGACGCCGCCCACGTGGTGGCCGACGCCGAGCCCTACGCCGAGGTCATGTGCGACTCCGCCGAGCCGAAGAGCGTGGCCGACTGGAGGGCCGAGGGCGTCAACGCCGTCCCCGTGCCGAAGCAGGGGGCGCACAACGTGCGCAACTCCGTCCGCTGGCTGCAGGACCGCGCGTCCATCGTGGTCGACCCCTCCTGCGAGGTGGCCGCCCGCGAGCTGACCTGCTACCAGTACGTGCTCACGCGCGACGGCAAGCCCACCGGCATGCTGCCTGACGCCGACAACCACGCCATAGACGCCCTGCGTTACGCCGTCGCGAGACTCATAGACGATCCTTCGATGGTCTAACGTGCGGGAGGCATGCGTGAAGAGAGTCGACGGCGCGCCCGAGTGGGCCGTGCGCTTCTTGAAGAGGCAGGGCTACCAGCCCAGGAACGTCATGGACCGGCACATCCGCGCGTGGTGGAGCTGGTACCAGGTGACGAACGGCTTCTACGCCGGCGACCGCGCCGACACCGGGCGAGGCCCCGACCCGTCCGGAAGGCTCTCCATCCGCCCCGCCCGCGCGGTGTGCGACGAGTGGGCCAGCCTCGTCATGGACGAGAAGACCTCCATCGGCTCGCAGGACCGGGCGCTGTCCGAGTGGCTCTCCGACCGCGCGGCCGCCTTCGTCTCCGAGCAGGCCGACAACCTCGCGCTCGCCTTCGCCCTCGGCTCCGGCTGCTGGGCCGTCGGCGTCGACGGCGTCGGCGATGACGGCCGCGGGTCCGACGCCGTCGTGTCCATCGACTTCTACGACGCCGGCAAGGTCGTGCCGCTCACGAGCGACGGCTGCGACTCCGTCTCTGTGGCGCTCGTGTCCCGCTGCCTCGTCGGCGGCCGGGTGCTCGACCGCGTGCAGGTGCACGAGCCGGTCGAAGAGACCGGCGGCACCTACCACATCCGCACGTGGCTGTTCGACCCGGCGCTGCAGGGCAAGCCCGTCGACAGCGGCCTCGTCGTGGCCGACCTCGACACGCGCTCGACGCTGCCCACCTACGCCATCGTGCGGCCCGCCCTCTCCAACACCTACGAGGAGTTCACGCCGCTGGGCGTCTCCGTGTTCGACGACGCCGTCGACACCATCAAGCTCGTCGACGCCACGTTCGACGCGATGTACTGGCGCACGAGGCTCGGGCTGCCGCGCGTGATCTGCGAGGAGTCCGGCATCAAGGTCGACCCGAAGACCGGCTCCGCCGACCTCGGCTCCACCATCGACCAGAAGCTGTTCAAGGCGCTGCCCGGCAAGGTCGGCCAGTCCAGCCCGCTCACCGTCTACGACCCCGGCACCCGCGCCGACGAGTCTGAGACGGCCATGAACGCCGCGCTGTCGATGCTGTCGGTCAAGTGCGGATTCGGTCCGAACTACTTCAGCTTCACCCGGCAAGGCGGCCTGAAGACCGCGCGCGAGGTGGTCTCCGACAACTCCGTGCTCTACCGCAATCTGCGCAAGCACGAGGGCAAGGTCGGCGAGGCCCTGCGCCGCCTGTTCAGA
>ERZ506425.41-NODE-41-length-117777-cov-8.92338_pt1 | contig 117777 bp, 96 predicted proteins | sample MGYA00513667_ERZ506425 | MGnify/ENA metagenome assembly ERZ506425
GCCCCTCGTCCGACCATCGGAGCGAGGGGCTTGATCGTTCTGCTTGGTTGCGATTTCGATTATCGATGGCTAGCCTCGGTTGTCGTCGTCGCCGGCTGCGCAACAAGCGTAGGCCGTGAGCGTGAGGAGCCCCATGAGGAACCCTATTCCGAGGGGCGCGAACCCCATGCTTCCACCTCCTTCGCGTAGACCACGGTGCGCGAGTTGCAGCAAAGAAGTGATAAGCGGGCGATTGAATAGCTCCATCCGCTTTGGTAATAACAAAAAGTAGCGTGTCGCGCTCCTGCGACATCGGGAGAGGAGAGCCCTATGAACATCGTTGTATTGAGTGGTAGCCCGCGCAGGGGCGCCAACACTGACACCATGGTCGACACGTTTGCTGAGGCTGCGCGCGAGGGCGGCCACACGGTCGAAGTCGTGCGCGTTGCCGGCAAGAAGATAGCCGGTTGCCTGGGGTGCCAGTACTGCTTCGAACACGAGGGCGCTTGCGTGCAGAAGGACGATATGGCCGGCGTGATTGAGTCGCTCAAGAACGCCGACATGGTCGTGTTCGCTTCGCCCATCTACTGGTTCGATATCACCGCGCAGGAGAAGGCCGTCATCGACCGTCTATACGCCTTCGGCGCTACGGGTTTCCCGTTTACCAAGACTGCCCTTTTGCTCGACAGCCACAGCGAGGGCGTCTATGACGCGGCGATCGCTATGTACAAGGCTACCTGCGCGTATTGCAAGTGGGAGGATCAGGGCATCGTCACCATCAGCGGCATGACCGAGCGTGACAGTATGGCGTCGTCACCCAAGCTCGAAGAGGTGCGCGAGCTCGCTCGCAAGCTCGCTTAACTTTGCGTTGCTGAACATCTGTCGAGTATATAAGACGGATTATTATATAATCTGTCGAGTATAAAAGACGGATTGGGGAATGATGAATAGGGAGATTCTGAAAAGCGTCATCTTCGACCAGCATGAGATTATTCGCAACGCAGATATCGTCCATCGTCGATATTTCCTTGATGCCCAGGCCAACTACGTCGTAACCGGTTTGCGCCGTGCTGGAAAGTCGACGCTCCTCTATGGTCTTGTTCAAGACCTGGTCGCGCGGGGTGTTGATTGGCGCCGGATCATCTACATCAATTTCGAGGACGAGCGACTCGCCGAGTTCACTTTGTCGGACTTCAACGACATTCTCGTGGTCCAAAGTGAGCTGAGCGACGAGGAGGGCTTTTTCTTTCTTGACGAGGTCCAAAACATCGATGGTTGGGAAAAATTCGCACGTCGTTTGGCTGATTCTGGTCGTCGAGCATACATAACGGGAAGCAATGCAAAGATGCTGAGCACGCAAATCGAGACGACGCTTGGTGGCCGCTACCTGACGAGGTATGTGACACCTTATCGATTCGACGAGTTTCTCGATGCTACCGGAAAACAATACGACGAGGCGGCCGTGTACTCGACGTCTGGTAAGGGTGCGATTTCGGCAGCCTTTGAGTCGTTTTATGTTGACGGGGGCTTTCCCGAGTCGCTTCGCTATGCCATGCCGCGAGAGTATGTGGAGAGCATTTATCAAAAGGTGCTTCTGGGTGACATCGTTGCTCGAAACAACGTGCGTAATCCGCAGGCGATGAGGGTGTTGATGAAGAAAGTCGCGGAGACAGTTCATAATGAGGCGTCGAGCACGATGTTCTACGGCATGTTGAAGGGCGTCGGATACAAGGTCAGCAAGGACTCGGTGATCAACTACCTTGCCATGGCCCAGGAAGCCTATCTCATCTTTCCCGTTCGCAATGCTGTTGCCAAGTTTATCGAGCGTGAGGGAAACCCAAAGTACTATTTCACAGACAACGGGCTGCTCAACCTGTTTCTCTCTAAAAAGGAGCCGGTTCTTCTGGAAAATGAGGTCGCGGTCGCGATGCTCGATAGATATGGTGACGAGCTCTGCTATCTCAAATCGCCAAAAAACGGCATCGACGTTGATTTTTATGTGCCCGATGAGGGACTTGCCGTTCAAGTTACCTATTCGCTTTCGGAAAGTGCTAATCCACGCGAAGTGGGTAATTTGATAAAGCTTGCGCGGGTTGACCAAAATGTCCGTCGTTTGCTTATCGTCACAAAAGAAGAGGACGGATCCATCGAAAAGGATGGTCTGAAAATAGAAGTGATTCCGGCTTGGAGGTTTTTGCTTGAGCTTGCAAGCAGATAATTCGAACCGTATGCAAGGGCCCCGGAGTGCGGTTAATCGTGCTCCGGGGCCATCGTTTAAGGATTTGTGGCGGTCCGACTTCCGCGGTTTCAGCCGGTCGCGCTAGTCGAACAGGCTCGGCATGTCGTTTTCCTTCATGAGGGCGCCGGCGGAGGGGAGGCTCTGTGCGGTGAACCTGTCCACCCAAGCGCCGTTGCCCAGGATGTCCTCGATCGCGCCCACCGTGGTGACGATGCGGTTCTTCTTTGCGGTGAAGGCCTGGACGCCCTGGGTGTTGGTGGTCGTCTTGGTCTTGAGCAGCGACGTGTTGAAGTTCATCAGGCGGAAGTCGTTCGAGACGAGCGCGAGGTCGCGGTCCTCCTTGAGCACCTGGGCATAGAGCAGCTTGCTGCCGCCGTAGATGGCGTTCTTGAGGCGCTTGCGGTTGGTCTTGGTCACATAACCGGCGAGCGCCACGCGGACGACGCGGCCGTTCTCGAAGACGAACAGTGCGTCGGCCTTGTAATCCTCGGGGTCGATCACCCAGATCACGTTCTCGTCGGGATCCATCTCGAGGTCAGTCGGCAAATACGAGCCGAGCTGAGCGGACTTCGTGTCCTCGAACGACGCGACCTTGCACTTGTACACCTGGCTTTTGTCGGTGAACACCAGCAGCTCGTGCGTGTTGGAAGAAGGGAACTCGATGAAGGGCTTGTCGCCATCCTTGTACTTGAGCGCGGCGCCCGTCTTGAGCACGCGGTCCGTCATCTTCTTGAGGTAGCCCTCGCGCGAGAGCATGATGGTGACCGGGTACTCCTCGACCTCGGGCTCCAGGCTCACCTCGATGACGTCGGACGGGTCGATCTTGCCCGTGCGGCGCGGCATCACGTACTTCTTGTTGACCTCCGCCAGCTCGTCGCTGATTACCTTCTTGATATTGTCCTCGCTGGAAAGAATATCCTCGAGCTTGGCGATCTCGTCCTCGAGCTTCGCGATGTCCTTGGTGCGGTTGAGGATGTACTCCTCGTTGATGTTGCGGAGCTTGAGCTCGGCGACGAACTCCGCCTGAATCTCGTCGATGTCGAAGCCGCGCATGAGGTTGGGCACGACCTCCGCCTCGAGCTTGGTCCCGCGGATGATGGCGATGGCCTTGTCGATGTCGAGAAGGATCGCCTCGAGACCGCGCAACAGGTGCAGACGCTCGGACTTCTTGCCTAAATCGAAGTTCATGCGGCGGCGAGTGGACTGTATGCGCCACTCGACCCACTCGTGCAGGATCTGGCGCACGCCCATGACGCGGGGATAGCCGTCGACCAGCACGTTGAAGTTGCACGAGAACGAGTCCTGCAGCGTGGTCGAGCGGTACAGCTTGGCCATGAGCTCGTCGGGGTCGACGCCGCGCTTCAGGTCGATGGCGATGCGCAGGCCCGAGAGGTCGGTCTCGTCGCGGATGTCGGCGATCTCGCGCACCTTGCCCTCCTTGGAGAGCTTGACGATGCGCTCGATGATGACGTCGGTCTTTGTGGTGTAGGGGATCTCGTAGACCTCGATGATGCGTTCCTCGGGGATCCAGCGCCAGCGGGAGCGGATCTGGAAGCTGCCGAGGCCCGTCTCGATGATGCGCTCCATCTCCTCGCGGCGGTAAATGATCTCGCCGCCGGTCGAGAAGTCGGGCATGGGCATGTACTCGAGCAGGTCGCACTCGGGGTCCTCGAGGTAGTGCATGGTGGCGCAGCAGACCTCGTTGAGGTTGAAGCCGCAGATGTCGGACGCCATGGCGACGCCGATGCCCTTGTTTGCGGACACCAGGATGTTGGGGAACGTGGTGGGCAGCAGGCGCGGCTCCTTCATGGCGCCGTCGTAGCTGTCGACGAAGTCCACCGGGTCCTTGTCGATGTCCTTGAAGATCTCGGCGCAGATGGGGGAGAGCTTGGCCTCGGTGTATCGGGAGGCGGCGTAGCTCAGGTCTCCGGAGTAGTACTTGCCGAAGTTGCCCTTGGACTCGACGAAGGGCGCCAGCAGCGCCTCGTTGCCTGTGGCAAGACGAACCATCGTCTCGTAGATCGCGGCGTCGCCGTGCGGGTTGAGCTTCATGGTCTGGCCCACGATGTTCGCGCTCTTCTGGCGCTCGCCCTTGAGCAGGCCCATCTTGTACATGGTGTAGAGCAGCTTGCGGTGCGAGGGCTTGAAGCCGTCGATCTCGGGGAACGCGCGCGAGACGTTGGTGCTCATGGCGTAGGGCATGTAGTTGGTCTCGAGCGTCTGGGTGATGGGCTGCTCCGTGACCTCGGAGTGCAGTCCGATGACGTTCTCGTTGCTGACCTGCTTCTTTTTGGGCTGGGTTTTGGTTTTCTTCTTTGCCACGATTTCCTCTTGCTGCTTTTTGTTGAACCGATTCGGTGCGCCGCTGGTGCGACTGCCCGCTGTGCGAGCCGTGCCTTACTGCAGGTCCAGCTGGTCCAGGTACTCCTTGCCGTGCTCGGCGATGTGGCGCTTGCGGCCCTCGTCGTCGTTGCCCAGCAGCAGGTTGAACATGGTTTCCATCTTTACGACGTCTTCGGGCTCCACCTTGATCAGGCGGCGCGTCTCGGGGTTCATGGTGGTGAGCCACATCATGTCGGGGTCGTTCTCACCAAGACCCTTCGAGCGGTTGATGGAGCACTTCTGGTCGCCGATCTGCTTCAGGACGTCGTTCTTCTCGAGCTCGGTGTAGGCGAAGTAGGTCTTCTCCTTGCAGTTGATCTCGTAGAGCGGCGACTCGGCGATGTAGACGTAGCCCTCGTCGATGAGCGTAGGCACCAGGCGGTAGAGCATCGTCAAGATGAGCGTGCGGATGTGGTAGCCGTCGACGTCGGCATCGGTACAGATGATGACCTTGCTCCAGTTGAGGTTGTCCAGGTCGAAGGTGGCGAGGTTCTTGATGCGCCGGTCCTTGATCTCCACGCCGCAGCCGAGTACGCGCATGAGGTCCATGATGATGTCGGACTTGAAGATGCGCGGGTAGTCCTCCTTGAGGCAGTTCAAGATCTTGCCTCGGACCGGCATGACGCCCTGGAACTCCGCGTCGCGAGACGTGCGGATGGCGCCTGCCGCCGAGTCGCCCTCCACGATGTAGATCTCGCGGCGGCTTTTGTCTTTCGAGCGGCAGTCGATGAACTTCTGCACGCGGTTGGCCATGTCGGTCTTTTGCTGCAGGTTGGTCTTGATGCTCTGACGGGTCTTCTCGGCGTTCTCGCGGGAGCGCTTATTGATAAGGACCTGGTCCACGATCTTGCCGGCGGCGTCCTTGTTCTCGATCAGGTAGGTCGAGAGGCGCTCCTTGAAGAAGGCCGTCATGGCCTGCTGGATGAAGCGGTTGTTGATGGCCTTCTTTGTCTGGTTCTCGTAGGAGGTCTGGGTGGAGAAGCAGTTGGTTACGAGCACCAGGCAGTCCTGGACGTCCTGCCACTTGATGGAGCTCTCGTTTTTGTTGTACTTGCCCTGGCTCTTGATATAGGCGTCGAGCGCGCTGGTCAGGGCGCTGCGGGCTGCCTTCTCGGGCGAGCCGCCGTTCTCGAGCCAGGAGGAGTTGTGGTAGTACTCCTGCATTTGGAAGGTGCGGGAGAAGCACATGCAGGCCGTGATCTTGACGTTGTAGTCGGGCAGGTCCTCGCGGTCGCGGCCGCGGCGGTCGGCCTCTATAAAGAAGGGCTCGGTGAGGTAGTTCGCGCCGACCTTCTCGAGCACGTAGTCCTCGATGCCCTTGGGATAGCAGAAGTCCTCCTCGGAAAACTCGCCGTCCTCGCCCTCGATGCGCAGGCGGAAGGTCACGTTGGCGTTGACCACGGCCTGGCGGCGCATGGTCTCGCGGTACCACTCGTCGGGGATGTCGATGGACGTGAAGACCTCGAGGTCGGGTCGCCACTTGATGGTGGTGCCGGTGCGGTCCTCGTCTGCGGGCTCGATTTGCAGCGCTTTCTTCTTTGTGCCTACGACCTTGCCCTTCTTGAAGTGCAGGGAGTATTTGTTTCCGTCGCGCCAGACCGTGACGTCCATGTACTCGGAGGCGTACTGGGTCGCGCAGGAGCCCAGGCCGTTGGTGCCGAGCGAATAGTCGTAGTCGCCGCTGCCGTTGTTGTCGTACTTGCCGCCGGCGTAGAGCTCGCAGAAGACGAGCTCCCAGTTGAAGCGCTTCTCGGTGGGGTTCCAGTCGAGCGGGCAGCCGCGGCCGTTGTCCTCGACCTGGATGGAGCCGTCGGAGAAGGCGGTGAGGGTGATCAGCTTGCCAAAGCCCTGGCGCGCTTCGTCGACCGCGTTGGACAGGATCTCGAAGGCGGCGTGCGCGCAGCCGTCGAGGCCGTCCGAGCCGAAGATGACGGCGGGGCGCAGGCGGACGCGCTCCTCGTCCTTGAGCTGACGGATGCTGTCGTTGCCATAGTTCGCGGTGTTCTTTGCCATGGTTGCTTTTCGGTGTTCCCTCTCTGAGCCTCAGTCGTTCAGATAGTCAAGTTAGCATAGCCCGGGCGACGCCGACACGAAATCCAAACGCGTGAACAGGGGACGTACCCCTGTTCACGCGTTCTGTTCGATTGGGCGCGTGAGCACGTGAACGGGGGTACGTCCCCTGTTCACGGTGTTATCCCCGTGCGATGTGGCGGGGGTACCACTTCTGGAACCATGCGGTGAAGGCGCCCATGAACGCGGGAAGGACCGAGTTGATCGCGCCGACAAAGCTGGCAGCGTCCGTTTGCATGATGAAGTACGTCCAGATGGGCGTGACCAGGTAAAGCGCGCCCCACGCCGCGGTTAGAATGCGGTTCGTCCTCATGAAAATCGGGTTGCGCAGCGCCGCGTCCCCGCCGTAGCTGTTTTTGGAGTAATGCGCCGTCAGTGGCACCTTTGTAAAGCAGGAGACTGCCCAAAGCAAACCAAACAAGAAGTACGATGCCGGGATCACTAGGATGGGGGAGACTCCCGCCAGCAGCGCGATGGAGCACGCACCGACCCCCAAGGCTGAGATTCGGTCGTACAAGGTGGCTTTTGCCCGGTGCATTAGGACGGGCAGCAGCACGCATGCCGCCACGCTGGTCAGGCTGCCCCAGCGGCTGTCGATGGAGGCGGCAACCCAGAAGACGATCCAAGGAATCAAGAGCAGCAGCATGTTGGTCTTCGGCTCGGCGACGCCCCTGGCGGTCTCGGCTCCGCCGGCGCGGGTGGCACCAAAAAAATCATCCCAGTGAATCATCAGGTCGAAGTTGCCCTCGACCGAGTACAGGTGCTCCATCAGCGCTTCGTCGCCCGCGATCTGGCCGCTGGCGATTGAGCGCCAAACGCTTAGTGGCGTGTTGATTCGCGTGGTGAAGTCCGCGGCAAAGCCGTCGGCGGGTTCTTCTTCCACGTGGCTTCCGGCGGCTCCGAGAACGATGCGGTAGGTCTTCCCGATGTCGGTGTAGTTCATGTCGAGCACCACGTCTTGCCCCGGCCAGGCTTGCCTGCGGTAGAGGGCTGCCATCTGACGGGTGAACACCAGGCCAGGGTCTTCCTTCTTGCCGGATCCATCGATCCCCCAGCTTGCGTCCGCCATTGCCTCGAAGATGTCGCGCGGATAGAGGTCCCGGTCAAGCTCGGAGCGGGTATCCTCGGTGATGCCACCCGCCGCGAATTCCTCGCCGGCCTTCTTGACCTGGGAAAGGTACTCGTCGGTGCGTTTGGACAGCTCCTTCACGCGGAAAAGCTCGCCCTGTCCGCAGAAGATCGCGGTGTAGCCGCCCCTGCCGTAAAGACGGTCAAATAGGTCGGTCACGCCGCTGTAGTTGCCTTTTGCGGTGTAGAAGCCGCAGGTAGAGATCACAACCGTGCGCTTGCCGCTCATGTCGTAGCGCGACGGGTGCCCGCCGCTTTCCGCTTGGGAGCTCATAAAGGGGAGCGACATGGGGAGCTGACGGTCGATGAGGTTCTTCAGCGGGCCGGGCAGCCCGAAGTAGTACAAAGGGAAGCTCCAGACGACGACGTCGGCCCACAGGATCTTCTCGATGACCGCCTGCATGTCGTCGTGAATACAGCAGATTCCCGGCGTTTTGCTCCAGCAAGAAAAGCAGCCTAGGCAAGGTTTGATGTCGAGCCTGCCGACGCCCAGGGTTTCAATCATCGGCGCCTGGCCGAGGCCGCTCTCTTCCTGGGTGGCGATGCCCTCCAAGAAAGCGCTGGTCAGCCGCCAGGTGTTGCTTCGCTCGCCCTTCGGGCTGCCGTTGATCGCCAAGATCTTCATTGCTCGCTCCGCCGTGAACAGGGGACGTAGCCCCGTTCACGGCATGGTCGCATTCCGCGATGGAGCAGGCGTCTTTACTGGGCTTCTTGCTTATTTCATTCGCGCCATGAGTATAAGCTGCGGGCAGAATAACAAGGACGGCCGTGCCGTAATTGTTCGGTAAAGCGTGAACAGGGCTACGTCCCCTGTTCACGCGCGTGAGCTAGCGCAGCATATGCGCGACCAGCTCGGTACGAGTTCCGATACCGAGCTTTGCATACACGCTGGATAAGCGGTTCTTAACGGTGCCCGGCGACACGCCCATATGGTGCGCAATTTCGGCGTTGGTCCATCCGCGGCAGGCGAGCATGGCCATGGTGAACTCGGTGGTGGTCAGATCGTCGGCCACATCCTCGCCCGAGTTGGGGTTGTGGATGCGCCGCCACCCATAGCTAAACCGATACGTGATCTCGATGATGCGCGCATAATCGTCGCGATATTGCGTTTTCAGACATGCCTCGATGAGCCCCTGCAACAATCCGTGGTGCTCGCCGATGAGCTCGATAAGGCCGTCGGGGCGCGCTGTGCTCCAGGCGGCCTCGAAATGCGCCTTTGCGGCGTCGACGTCCCTGAGGCTCATGCAGCCCATGGAAGCCGCCAAATGCAGGAACAGTTCCGAGATGGGGTAGCTTCCCTGTTTCATGATCAGGGCGTTTTCCACCATGCCAAGGCTGCGGGCGTATTCGCCGCGCAGGTAGAGGGTATGAGCCAGCACGTAGCTGGCAAACAAGCGCAGCCCTTCGGGCAGGCGTGCTGCAGATCGACAGAAATCGTCGTCGGAATACGGGGAAGGCAGGTGCAGCAGAACGCTTGCCGCCGTGGCGAATAACACGTGGATGGCGTGGACGTTGGGGAAATCCCCAACTGCTGGTGTATCGAGGATGCGCGCAAGGCACCGGTGGGCATCGGCGATGCGGTTGAGCGATAAGTCGGCGTAGCCGCAGATGAAGCATGCTGAATAGCGCAGCGCAAGGTCGCTTGCATCAAGATAAGGGCGTGCCGTCTGGGCGGCGAGGGTGGCCTGTCCGCGAAAGTACAGTGCCTCCGCCGTAGCGATGGCGCGCGAATCGGGGTCGGAAATGTTCGCGACCGCAGCGTCCATCTGGCCCGGCGTAAAGGCGGTGCACATTAGCGGCATGGGGACGTGCGAACAGCCTGCGCGGTCCATCTTCCATCTCCCATCAGGTGGCAACAACTACGTTGATTTTACTCCCTGACTTCGGGCGCGCTCTTACTGGAGGATTCAAGTTCCATGCTCTCCGGTCCTTAAAAGCCCTGTTAACCGTGCTGTCTGCATTTTAAAACTAGCGGGAGGGTTACAAAATTTTACACTATCGCATTGGCATGTATCGCGGCTTTTGGAACTGCGTCGACGTCGTCGTCTCGCCTTTGCGATACGTCAGGACATCCTTTGCATGGCATAGGCCTCGCTCGAAAGCAGGTCCGAGGTCGCCGCCGACAAAGAGGCCGATGTACCGACGCCGGCGCCGCGCCGCAGACGGTATCCTAGGGCGCGGGACGCACCGCCGCCCGCACCCCGAGCGAGCGGACGAATACGAAAAGAAGGGCGAAACGATGCTGTTGTCGCTTGCCCCCATGGAGGGGATCACGGGCCATGTGTTCCGACGTGTCCACGCAGAGGTCTTCGGCGCGCTCGACCGCTACTACACGCCGTTCATCTCGCCGCTCCCCAGGGTGGGGGACGGCTTTACCAAGCGCTACGACCGCGAGCTCGATCCCGCGAGCAACCTGGGCCTCGATGTCGTGCCGCAGGTCCTGACCAACGATGCCGATCGGTTCGTCTGGGCGGCGGAGCTGCTGTCGGGCATGGGCTACACGGAGGTCAACCTCAACCTCGGCTGCCCCTCGGGGACGGTCGTCGCAAAGGAGAAGGGCTCCGGCCTCCTGCGCAACCCGACCCGGCTCGAGGCGTTTCTTGCCGACGTGTGCGATCGCTCGCCGCTACCGGTATCGATAAAGACACGCGTCGGCATTGTGGACGACGTTGAGTACGATGAGCTCCTCGAGCTGTTCTGCCGCTGCGGGATCTGCGAGCTCATCGTTCATCCCCGCGTTCAGAAGGACTTCTACAACGGCGCCCCGCGGCGCGGGCTCTACGGCAGAACGCTCGAGCTGGCGCCGTTTCCCGTGGCCTACAACGGGGATGTCTTTGCGCGCGGCGATTACGACGCGCTGCTCGGCGACTACCCGCAGACGCGCCACGTCATGCTCGGCCGCGGGATTCTGGCAAACCCTGCCCTCGCGCGCCAGATCCGTGGCGGCGCGGGCCTTACGCGCGACGAGCTCGAGCGCTTCCACGGCGAGCTTTACCGCGCCTATACCGAGGAAATGGGCGGAAACGCGGTGTTCCGGATGAAGGAGTGGTGGTCCTATACCAAGTGCGCCTTCGCCGACCCGCGGTCGGTTCACCGCGCCGTGAGAAAGCTCCGCCGTGCCGACGAGTACGAAGCCGCCGTGCGGCAGATCTTTGCCGCCGAGCCCCTCGCGGATGAGCCGCGGTATTGCTAAGCCTCGCGGCAGGTCCTTCTTTCCAAGGGCGCCTCGCTTAAACCGGTTGCATCTTTTACCTACCTTTGCAAAGGCGGGTAAACGCGTGGGGCGACGTCGCCGATCTTCTGCGACCTGCGGTTTTGTAAGTGGTTGCATCCTTTATTTACCTTTGAAAAGGTAGGTAAAAGATGCAACCACTTGACTGCACCGGCTTTTGCTGGCAAGAAGTGCGCTCGGCCGCCAATTTCCGACATATGCCAAAAAAGACTTGCGCCGCCAGCGCATTGGCGTATCCTTATTTCTGTCATAAGTCAGAAATAAGGAGCAGGAAGCATGGCGGGTCGCCGGCAGAAGGTCAGAAACGTCGGGACGGAGCCTGAATACCTCGGGTTTTCTCCCGACGGCCCGGCGAGTGGGCGCGACATCACGTTGGCGGTCGACGAGCTCGAGGCGCTGCGCCTCGTGGATCTCGAGCGCCTGAGCCAAGCCGCGGCCGCCGAGCGCATGGGCGTCGCCCGCGCCACGGTGGCGGCCATCTGTGACCGCGCCCGTGCAAAGGTCGCAGAGGCGCTGGTCGACGGTCGGTGCCTGGTCGTCTCCGGCGGCAACGTCGCCTATGCCTCCGCTCCGCAAACCGACGCCGAGCCTTGGCCGGCAAAGAAGGAGAGCGCCATGAGAATCGCGGTCACGTACGACAACGGCAACGTCTTCCAGCACTTCGGTCGCACCGAGCAGTTCAAGATCTACGACGTCGAGGACGGCAAGGTCGTCTCTTCGCAGGTCGTGGGCTCCAACGGCGCGGGCCACGGCGCCCTTGCCGGCGTGCTTGCCGCCGGCGGCGTCAATATCCTTATTTGCGGCGGCATCGGCGGCGGCGCCATCAACGCGCTCTCGCAGACCGGCATCGACATCTACGCGGGCGCCCAAGGCGACTGCGACGCCATCGTCGCAGCCTTCCTTGCCGGTGAGTTCGAGCAGGTTGAGAGCGCTACCTGCGACTGCCACGGCGAGGGCCACGAGCATGGCCACGAGGGTTGCGGCTGCGGCGGCCACGATCACGGCGAGGGCCACTCCCACGAGGGCGGCCACTGCTGCTGCCACTAAACGGCGCGGACATAGCCTATAAAGAAGCGCGGCCGGCGGGGTCATCCCTCGCCGGCCGCGTTGCGTTGCGGGCTTTCGAGGCGCAGGCCGCCGGAGGACTCCGGCCGATGGACCCGCGCGTCTTGCCGCCTGTCCTTCTTGACGTCTGGCGCGGTTTATACGGGCCTGAACAGGGATAAACTCAAAACATTGAATAAGTCACGCAGGGCGATCAGAGCGGGGGAGAGGCCGGCGCGGGCACGCCGGCCACACACAATGAGAAGCGCCTTCTATAAAGACACCGTGCGCTCCGTCGCCCATTCACTGGGGCGCTTCGTAGCCATCGCGGTCATCGCCGCCCTGGGCACGGGCTTCTTTGCGGGCCTGCGCATGACGGGGCAGGACATGCTCCTTGCGGGTGACGAGTACTACGACGGTACGAACCTCTGCGACGCGCGCGTGGTCTCGACGGTGGGTCTCGACCAGCCGCAGGCGAGCCGGCTGCGCGGTATCGTGGGCGTCGACAGCGTGATGCCCGCCTACGAGGCCGATGTCACCTCGGACGTGGCCGGCGAGCAGTGCACGCTGAGGTTCCACTCGCTCGACGTCGATGCCGCCAAGGCGTGCGCCTACACCGAGACGGCTGCCGTCTCCAGAGACGCCGACTACATCAACCGCCCTCTGCTCGTGAGCGGCGCTTGGCCCGAGGCGCCGGACGAGTGCCTGCTCTCCGCCGATCAGGTTTGGCCGAGCGAGGTGAGGCTTGGCGATAAGGTCCGGCTGCTCGAGGGCGTGCAGGACCTGGACAAGACCTTTGCCGTGCAGGAGTTTACCGTCGTGGGCTTTGTGCACTCCTCGTACTACACCTGCTCGACGAATGCGGGCTCGACCTCGCTCGGAAGCGGCAGGCTCACGAGCTTCGCCTACGTCCCAGAAAGCGCGTTTGCGCAGGATTACCCCTATACCGAGGCGTTCATAACCGTTGGGGGCGCCCGCGAGCAGCAGTGGGGGACCGATGCCTACCAGGCCAAGGTCGACGAGGTGATCGACCGCATCGACGGCATGTCGGACGAGCTCGCCGCCAGCAGGATCGACGACCTGCGCTCTGAGGCGCAGGATAAGCTCGACGAGAAGCGCGCCGAGTTCGAGCAAAAGAAGGCCGACACGCAGGCGCAGCTCGACGACGCTCAGGCGACCCTCGACGATTCCAAGGCTCAGCTCGACGCCGCCGCGCAGAAGCTCGAGTCCTCCCGCGCGACCATTGCGTCGAGTGAGGCCGAGCTCGCAGACGGTCAGGCACAGTACGAGTCCGGGGTCTCGGCGCTGGCGCAGAAGCGCGCCGAGGCGAGCACGGGGTTCGACCAAGCGCAGAGGCAGATCGATGACGGCTGGGCGTCCTATGAGGACGCCATGGGTACGCGTGCCGGCCTTGTGGAGAAGCGCGACGAGGCAAGCAGCGGGCTGGAGCGGCTCAACGACGGAATCGCCCAGGTCGAGGCTGGCATCGCCCAGACCCAGGCGGGCATCGATGCGCTGTCCGCGACGATCGCGCAGCTCCAAGCGGCCCTCGACGCGCTCGACCCGATGGCCGAGGGGTACGTGGAACAGAAGGCCGCGCTCGAGGCGCAAAAGGCCGCCTGCGAGCAGAAGCTCGCCGAGGCCCAGGCCGCCCTTCCCGCGCTCGAGGCGCAGAAGGCGGACCTTGAGGGAAAGAAGGCCACGGCCGAGGCCGGCATCCAGCAGCTCAACGACGGAATCGCCCAGATCGATGCGCAGGTGGCCGGCGTACCCGAGCGACTCGACGCGTCCGCGTCCGAGCTCGCCGCCCAGAAGGCCGCCGCAGAGCAGGGCTTCGCTGACGCCCAAGCCGAGCTCGATGCCGCCGCAACGCGCCTTAACGAAGGCCGCCGCCAGCTTGCCGACGGTAAGGCGCAGCTGGCCGCGGGCCAGTCCGAGTACGACGACGGCCTTTCGCAGTGGAAGGCGGGCGCCGAGGAGCTCGCCGCCAAGCGCGCCGAGGCGGAAGGCGAGTTTGCCGACGCCGAGGCCCAGCTTGCCGAAGCACAGGCAAAGGTGGACGACATCGCATCCAGGAACGCCGCCGTCTACACCCTCGACCTCACCAAGAACATCGGCGCCGAGAGCTTCCGCTCCGACGCGGGCCGCATCGACAAGATCGCCCAGGTGTTCCCCCTGATCTTCTTCCTCGTGGCGGCGCTCGTCTCGCTCACCACCATGACGCGCATGGTCGACGAGGACCGCGTGCTCATCGGCACCTATAAGGCGCTCGGTTACTCGAAGGCCAAGATCTCGTCGAAGTACCTGCTGTACGCGGCCGTCGCGAGTGGTATCGGGTCGGCCGTCGGCATCGCGGTCCTCTCGATCTTCTTGCCGTGGTTCATCATGGGCGCGTACGCCATCATCTATCCGCTGCCGTGCCGGCCCGTGCCCATCGACGCGGGCATAGCGCTAGCGTCGGCGGGGCTCGGCATGGGCATAACGGTGGCCGCGACCTGGGCCGCAGTGGCCGCGACCCTGCGCGAGAAGCCCTCCGAGCTCATGCTCCCGCGCGCCCCGAAGGCGGGCAAGCGCATCCTGCTCGAGCGCGTGAAGCCGGTGTGGCGCAGGATGTCATTCAGCTGGAAGGTCACGGCTCGCAACCTCTTCCGCTACAAGCGCCGCCTGTGCATGACCGTCATCGGCATCGCCGGCTGCACGGCGCTGCTGCTCACGGGCCTGGGGCTCCAAAACGCCATCAACGACATCATCGACAAGCAGTTCGGCGAGCTCTACCACTACAACACGACCGTGCGCATGGATGCCGACGCCACAGACGCGCAGCGCGAGGCCGTGGCAGACCGCGTGGCCGCCGACTCCCAGAGCGACCGCGCCTGGGTCTTTGCCGACAATGCCGTTGCGCGCGCAGCGGGGGCAGCGGACGACGACGGCGACCAGCGTATCGAGATCGATGTCCCGCAGGACGAGAACGCCTTCGGCCGGCTCGTGACCATGCGCACGAGGCTGGGTCACGAGCCGCTCTCGCTCTCCGACGACGGCGCGATCATTACCGAAAAGCTCGCGACGCGCCTTGGCGTGAAGGCCGGCGATGTCATTGCGGTCTACGACGAGGACACCATCGGCAACGCGACGGGCGAGCCCCGCGAGGTGCGCGTCGACGGCGTGATGGAGTACTACATCGGCCAGGTCGCCATCATGTCGCCGGAGGCCTATAAGAAGGCATTCGGGCAGGAACCGGCGCCCAACGCCCTGTACGCGGGCGTCTCCGAGGACGCCGACGCGCGCTCCTCGCTTTCCGCCGATGTCCTGGCACTGGACGGCGCAAAGACGCTCATTTACAACGACGAGACCATCAACAGCTACCGCAACATGCTCAAGAGCGTCGACTCGGTCGTCGTCGTGCTCGTGGTCGCCGCCGCGCTTCTTGCCTTCGTGGTGCTCTACAACCTGACGAACATCAACATCGCCGAGCGCGTGCGCGAGATCGCGACCTTGAAGGTCCTCGGTTTCAAGCCGCGCGAGGTCGACGCCTATATCTACCGCGAGACGCTGCTGCTCGCGCTCATCGGCGCGGCCGTGGGCTTGGCGCTCGGCGTCTACATGGAGGGCTTCGTCGTGGTTACGGCCGAGGTCGACCAGGTCATGTTCGGCCGCGAGATCCACCCCCAGAGCTTCCTGCTCGCCTTTGCGCTCACGATGGCCTTTGCCGTGGCGGTGACCATCGCCATGCGCGGCAAGCTCCGCCGCATCAACATGGTCGAGAGCCTAAAGAGCGTCGACTAGCGGCGGCCGTCGAATGGCGCCGGGGCGGGTGGGCGCGGCGCAACGTCAGCGTCTGGCCGCCCCGGTGCCCCCGGCGCTAGGCCTTCTGCAGCGTTATGGCGATGGTGTTCAGGTAGTCGAGCGCCCCGGCGTCGACGGCGGCGCGATCGCCTGCGGCGTACTCGTTGTCGCAGGAGATCCAGTCCGCCCATGCCTCGCGGGTGCATGCCATGGCGTGCATATCCAGGATCTTTACGCCGGCGGTCCGCGCGATCATCGCATGCCACCAGTCGATGTCGTGCATGAACTCGAGTTGCTCGGGCGTCCAAGACGCGAGCAGGCATTCGGGCAGCTCGCCGTGGCAGTCATGCACCATGCCGGGGATCGAGAGGTAAAGCTTGCCTGCGTCCGCTACGTACGGAAGGAGCTTCTTGCCGAGGTAGTCGGGGTCGCGACCGTAGTAGTTGTACGAGTCGATGCTCACCACGGCGTCGAAGAACCCTGGCAAGAAGGGCAGGCCCTCGGCGGCATCGGCCTTCACCGGGTGGATACGGCTCGCGGGCACGCCCATCTGGTCGAAGAACGCGCGGTTCTCGTCGGGGTTGCTCCAGAGGTCGACGGCATAGACGTCGAGGCCGTACTCGCGCGCGAGCATGACGCTCGTGATGCCGCTTCCGCTGCCGAGGTCGCACACACGGCTCCCGCACGGGAGGTCGGCGCCGTCGAGCAGCTCCTCGCAGAGCTTGAGCGGGTTGGGGCCCATGATCTTAGAGCGCACAAGGCTGGGGTCAAAACTGTTTGACCTGGGGAAATTAGACATAACTGTCCCTATTCGTTGTCGTTTGCAGGTTTGCGGTCGCCCCCTTGCGTGGTCGGGCGATCAAGAAAACCTAACGAACAAGGACCAAAAAGACATCCCCTTACAGAGTCGTGGCGGACGGTCGCCCGCCGATCGAGGCAATCATAGTCCGTGCGGGGACATTTGGCGAGCGACATTCGTCCCGAGCAGGTGCCGCTCGCGGGCGTCCGCCCTTATTTCCGACACAGCCATGGGCGATAATGGCGGCCTTACGAACTGAGGATTGGACCATCGTATGATTCTGTACTTCAGCGGAGAGGGGAATAGCCGTCACGTCGCCGAGCGCATTGCCGAGCGCGTGGGCGATACCGCTGTGTCTATCGAGAAGTACAAGGGCGAGGCGGCGCCCCGCATCGTCATCGACGAGGACGAGTGCTTGGGGTTCGTTGCCCCGACGTACTGCTGGGGGCTGCCGGCTCCTGCCGCCGACTTCCTCGAGCGTGCCTCGTTCTACGTGGTGGAGGGGGCCTACGTCTTTACCGCCACGACGTTCGGCACGACTGCCGGCCAGACCACGCACCTTGCCGCCGACCTGCTGCGAAAGCAGGGCGTTCAGACGACGGCCCAGTTCAGTGTCCAGATGCCGGACACCTGGACGCCCCTGTTCGACCTCTCTGACAAGCAGAAGGTCGCGAAGATCAACGCCGCCGCGGAGGTCCAGATCGACGAGTGCGCCGACATGGTGAGCAATCGCGTCGCCGGCAACCACGTGCGTCGCGAGATTCCGATGTTCGCTTCAAAAATCTACTACCGCCTCGGCGCCCCGGCATGCCAGGACACGAGCAAGTTCACCGTCGACGTGGACGCCTGCGTGGGCTGCGGGCTGTGCGCGAGGCGATGCCCCGTCGATGCCATTCAGATGCACGGCGGCCTGCCCACCTGGGCTAAGGCCCAGTGCGCCGCCTGTCTGCGCTGCCTGCACAGCTGTCCCAAGTTCGCCATTCAGCGCGGCCCCAAGACCCGCTCTCACGGGCAGTACCTGCACCCGTAGCCGGTCTGCGGCGTCGCGCGACGGCTAGGCTGCGACGGCAACGGCGGTACTGTCGGCGCCCTTCTTGCCATAGGTCTTCGCGGGATGGATGGCCAGGGCGGACGAGACGATTAAGATCGCGGTCACGCAGAGGCTGATGGGGTAGACGAGCATAATCGTCTGGAAGTCGTGGTGCACGGGGAACACGCCGAACACCCACCAGAAGCGGATGCCGCAGATGCCGAGCGCGGTTAGAATCGCCGGCGCGAGCGAGATGCCAAAGCCGCGCAGGTAGCCCGAGAAGTTCTCGTAGCACATCGAGAAGATGTAGGCGGGGAAGATCGTGCACACGCGGATGTAGCCGATGCTCACCACGTTGGGGTCGCTGTTGAAGACCGCGAGGATCGACTTCCCAAAGAAGATCACGCTCGTCACCGTGGCGATGGCGACCACCAGGTCCTCGGCCAAGCAGACTTTGAGCACCCGCTTGCAGCGGGGGATGTCTCGCGCGCCGAAGGCCTGGCCGACGAAGGTGGTGCAAGCCTGGCTGAAGGAGTTCAGCAGGTTGTAGAACACGTACTCGAGGCTCATGGCTGCGCTCGAAGCTGCCATTACCTCGGTGCCGAGCGAGTTGATGCCGGCCTGGATGATGGTGTTTGCCAAGGCGAAGACCGCGGACTGAAGGCCCGCAGGAAGGCCGATTCTGACGATGCGCGCGAGGACAGCGCCGTCGACGCGCAGCTTGCGGGGGTCGAGGCGCACGGGCGAGTCGGTCGTGGTGAGCCTATAGAAGAGCGTGGCCGCGCTAAGGGTGTAGGCGATCGCGGAGGCTGCGGCCAGGCCGGCGACGCCCCAGTGGAGCACGGAAACAAACACGAGGTCGAGCCCGACGTTCACCACGGTGGACACCATAAGTGCCTGCAGCGGCATGCGCGTGATGCCGACGCTTCTGAAGATGGCCGCCTCGAAGTTGTACAGCAGGATCGACGGCATGCCGAGCAGGTACACGCGCAGGAAGAGCGCGGCGGTCGGCAGGGTCTCGAGGGGGACGGAGAGCGCGGTCAGCAGGGCCTCGGCGTAGATCTCGCCGATGATCACCACGGCGAAGCCGATGAGCGACATGAGGACCGAGGTGTGGACGGCGCGGGTCACGGTCTGCTGGTCGCCTTTGCCGATGGCGTTGGCTATGACCACGTTGGTGCCGAGCGAGATGCCGATGAACAGGTTGAGGATCAGGCTCATGATCGGCGTGTTCGCGCCGACCGCAGCCATGCCGAGAGTGCCCTCGGGGCCGGGGACCTGGCCGATGACGACCGTCGCGATGAGGCTCGAGAGCTGCTCGAGGATGCTGGTGGCGGCCACGGGGAACGCAAAAAGCGGAATGGCTTTCCATAGGTTTCCGGTGAGCATGCCCTTGTCTTCCATGAGACGAATCCTTAGGGGTTTGAACAGGTGTTTTGGCTAAGTACGCGAAATGCTACACCCGATTCAGGAGGCTGAACCGAAAGCCACAACCCTTTCAGATGCATGCTCGGCGCCCTCGGCAAAGGAGCTAGGCTTGCGGGGGCAGTCGTGCGTGGACTCTCTGTCCCACGGCACACGCTTGAAGCCGGCGCATATGGCGTCACGGGGAGACGATGAACTCGACGCGGTCGAGCGCAGGAACGTTCAGGCGGATTAGCCTCTCGGCGGTGGCGCGGTCGCGCTCGTCCAGCTCCATGTCGCTGGTCACGCGCGCCACGACCTCGCGCGTCGCGGTTTTTCCCTGCTCACCAGCGGAAACCTCGACGTCGACGGCGTAATGCGCAAAGCCGGGCACCACCGCGGCGAGCTCTCGGGTGGTCTCGGACACGCCGTAGCCGTCCTCGATGCCGGCCTCCGCTGAGCCGATGGAGTTCGCGGTTAGAAGCACACAGGGAATGGCGAACACGAGGGTTCCCGCGATGACGCGCCGGCGGACCTTGTGCGACAGGGCCTCGGCCTGCGCTTCTTCCTCCCTCGTTACGACGCCGTCGTTGTTGAGGTCGCTCGACAGCGGCACGCGCAGGGCAAGAAGGACCGTCTCTGTGGCCAATGCGATGAACACGACGTTGATGCCGAACTCGTAGAGCGCCGAGAGGAACAGCGAGAGGTTCGCCGCCGCGATGCCAAAGCCCGCGGCGCACAGGGGCGGCATGAGCGCGGTTGCCACAGCGACGCCCGAGATGAGCGTGGCGGGCTCCTGGTCGCGAGACATGCCGAGGCCTCCCGCGAAGCCGCCTGCCAGTGCGACCGCGAGGTCCCAGACCGTGGGCGTCGAGTTGTCCACGAGCGCCGCGGTCGTCGAGGCGATGGGGGAGAGCTTGAAGTAGATGGTCGACGTCGCGAGGCAGAACGCCATCTGGAGCGCGAGACCGGCGATGGCCTCGGCCACGATGCCCCGGTCGAGCGTGGCGATGCCGTAGGCGATGGCCAAAACCGACCCCATGAGCGGGCAGATGAGCATGGCGCCGACGATGGCTATGTCTGAGTCGGTGTCGAGGCCGATGCACGCGACGAGCATGGCCACGATGAGGATGCACAGGTGGGTGCCGGTAAGGCGGGCCCCGTTGAGGAAGCGCCGGTGGATCACGCTGTAGGGCGCGCGCCCTTCTCGCACGTTGAACGCGCGTTTGAAGAACTTGCCGGCATGCAGGCGGAGCAAATCGACGCCGTGGCGGAGCCTACCCGCGAGCGCTCGCGTGGTGAGGCGGTGGCTGCGCTGGTACTTGCGTCTATGTCGTTCGGGTCTCATCGGGTCTCGGGCCCCTTTCGAGATGCTGGCGGGAATCGTCTATCTTTGTACCCATACCTGTAAATTAGATAATTAGACAAACGTCTAAATATTGAGTAGAATAGCCGTGCACTGCAAAACACGACCGAAGGAGGGACTATGCCGGGGGAGGGCTTCAAGGCGCTCGCCGACCCGACGCGCCGCCGCATCCTCGAGCTTTTGCGCGACGGCGACCTCACGGCGGGCGAGCTCGCCGAGCACTTCGACATAAGCAAGCCGTCGCTCAGCCACCACCTCGCCACGCTCAAGTCGGCGGGCCTCGTGAGCGACGAGCGCCGCGGACAAAACATCGTCTACAGCCTGAACACCACCGTTATGCAGGACCTCATCGGGTGGTTTCTGGGCTTCTCGCAAAATTCGGAGGAACACAAATGATCAATGGCAAGAAGGGCGACGGCGTCATGCCCGCCGTCGATGCGAGCAAAAACTCCGGTATCCCGGCGCGCGTGTGGGCCGCGCTCATCGCCGTGTGCGTGGTCAACGTTGCCGGGCACCTTGCTGTGTTGTCGAGCCTGCCTGCGCAGATCCCCGTCCACTGGGGCGCCGACGGAGCGGTCAACGGCTGGGGCCCGAGCTGGACGGTCGTGGCGCTGGGCTTTCTGCCCTTGGCCATGCTCGCGATGTTCTGGGTGGTCCCGCGCATCGACCCTAAGGGCGCGGCGTACGCCAAGTCCGGCAGGTTCTACCTCGGGTTCGTTATTGCGTTTACGGTGTTCATGTGCGGCATGACCTGGCTTTCCGAGCTGACGGTCTGGGGTGTTGTGCCGCAGGTGGGCGCCGTGGGGACCATCGTGACGACGGCGATCGGGCTTCTGCTCATCGGGATCGGCAACTACCTGCCGCGCGTTCGCCAGAACTACACCATGGGCGTCAAGACCCCGTGGGCGCTCGCCGATCCCGAGAACTGGCGGCGCACGCAGCGCTTCGGCGGCAAGTGCTTTGTCGTCATGGGGGTGGGTCTCATCGTGTTCGGCTTCGTGGCGTCCGCGCTGTCTGACGAGGCGGCGGCTGCTGGCATCGTGGCAATCGCCCTTATTCCCATGGCTGCGATGTACCTCTACTCGTATTTGACCTGGCGCAAGGCGGGCGGGCGCTAGGCCGGGCAGCACTTTTTACGTATAAATGACGAAAACGAAACGACCTTTCTGATCTAATGGCGGAACTGGGCAATCGAGGTATCATGCTTCTTCGAAAGGGGTAATCAGCATGAGACTCGATGAGCTTGAGATCGGCAAGGACGCGATCATCGCGTCGGTTGAATCGGACGACGCCGCGCTGCGCCAGCACATTCTGGATATGGGGCTTACGCCCGGTACCGAGGTCACCATGATGAAGCTCGCCCCCATGGGCGACCCCATGGAGATCCGGCTGCGAGGCTATGAGCTCACGCTGCGGCGCGCGGACGCGAGCCGCATCGAGCTCGCGGGCATCCACAACACCGATGCGGTTCCGCGCGACACCCCGAAGACCGGCGGCACCGCGCACCCCGCCCTCGGCGAGGGATTCCTCCCTCGCCGTGCGCCCAAGGCCATCCCTGAGGGCGAGCCCATCGCCTTTGCGCTCGCCGGCAACCAGAACTGCGGTAAGACCACGCTGTTCAACCGCCTGACCGGCTCGAACCAGCACGTCGGCAACTTCCCGGGCGTCACGGTCGACCGCAAGGACGGCCAGATCCGCAACCATCCTGAGGCCACCGTCACCGACCTGCCCGGCATCTACTCGCTCTCGCCGTACACGGGCGAGGAGGTGGTGAGCCGGCAGTTCATCCTCGACTCGCGCCCCGACGCGATCATCGACATCATCGATGCCACGAACATCGAGAGAAACCTCTACCTCACCTTGCAGCTCATGGAGCTCGACCGGCCTATGGTCATCGCGCTCAACATGATGGACGAGGTCACCGCCAACGGCGGCACCATCGACGTCAATCTGCTCGAGAGCCAGCTCGGCGTGCCGGTGGTGCCCATCTCGGCCGCAAGGAACGAGGGCATCGACGAGCTTGTGGAGCACGCCATGCACGTGGCGCGCTACGGCGAGAGGCCCGGGCGCGTCGACTTCTGCTCCGACGACCCCGACGCCCCCGACCATGGCGCGCTGCACCGCTGCATCCACGGCATCGCTCACCTGATCGAGGACCACGCGGCCGCCGCGTCGATCCCCGTGCGCTTCGCCGCCACGAAGCTCGTGGAGGGCGACGAGCTCGTCCTCAAGGCGCTCGGCCTCGACGACAACGAGTACAACGGCATCAAGCACATCATCCGCCAGATGGAGGAAGAGTCGGGCAACGACCGCATGGCCGCCCTTGCCGACATGCGCTTCTCGTTTATCGAGCATGTTTGCACCTCGTGCGTGGTCAAGCCGCACGAGAGCCTCGAGCACAAGCGCTCAGTCGCCATCGACCGCGTGCTCACGGGCAAGTGGACAGCCATTCCGATGTTCATCCTCATCATGGGGCTTGTGTTCTGGATTACGTTCGGCGTGGTGGGGGCGGCCCTTCAGGGCGTGCTTGAGCAGGCGGTCGACGCCGTGATCGCCGCGGCGGCGGCAGGCCTCGACGCCTTCGGGACAAACCCCGCTGTGCGGTCGCTCGTGGTCGACGGCGTGCTCACGGGTGTGGGCAGCGTGATTTCCTTCTTGCCCATCATCGTGGTGCTGTTCCTTTTGCTCTCCATCCTCGAGGACTCGGGGTACATGGCGCGCGTGGCCTTCGTCATGGACAAGATCCTGCGCCGCTTCGGTCTTTCGGGTCGCAGCTTCGTGCCGATGCTCGTGGGCTTTGGTTGCAGCGTGCCGGCCATCATGTCCACGCGCACGCTGCCTTCCGAGCACGACCGAAAGATGACGGTCATGCTCACGCCCTTCATGTCGTGTTCCGCTAAGCTGCCGGTGTACGGCCTGCTCTGCGCGGCGTTCTTCCCGCAGGCGCCGGCGCTCGCGATGATCTCGCTGTATGTGCTCGGCATCGTGGTGGGCATGGTCGTCGCGGTGATCTTGAACCACACCTCGTTCAAGGGCGAGCCCGTGCCCTTCATCATGGAGCTGCCCAACTACCGCATGCCCAGTGCAAAGACCACCTTGCAGCTCGCGTGGGACAAGGCCAAGGGCTTCATCACCAAGGCGTTCACCATCATCTTCGCGGCGTCGGTGGCCATCTGGTTCTTGCAGACCTTCGATGTGCGGTTCAACGAGGTCACGGACCAATCGCAGAGCATGCTCGCGAGCCTGGGCGGCCTCATCGCGCCGATCTTCGCGCCGCTCGGTTTCGGCGATTGGCGCGCGTCGACCGCGCTGGTGTGCGGGCTTGTTGCCAAGGAGAGCGTCATCTCGACGTTGACGGTGCTTCTGGGCTCCACCACGGTGGAGGCGCTCTCGGGCCTCTTTACCCCGGCGATTGCCTACGTCTTCCTCGTGTTCACGCTTCTGTACCCGCCGTGCGTGGCGGCTATCGGAACGGTCCGCTCCGAGCTCGGCTGGCGCTACGCGGCAGCGGTGTTCGCGCTGCAGATCACGGTCGCGTGGGTCGTCGCGTTTATCTTCCACGCGGTCTTTATGCTCATGGGCTTGGCGTAGACGGAGGCACGCTCGGCCGCCTTTTTAGATGGCAAGAAGGGCCGGCGAGGGGGTTTGTATCCCTCGCCGGCCCTATTTGTCTTGCGCGATAGCGATTCGAGTCAGTGCGCTAGAGGTGCAGGACGCGATCGCGGATCTCCTCGGTGCGGCCCTGGTTCCAGAACTGCGTGCCGATGTAGCCGCAGGTGCGGCGCGCGACGTTAAGCTTGGACTGGTCGCGGTTGCCGCAGTGCGGGCACTCCCACACGAGCTTGCCGTCGTCCTCGACGATTTTGATCTCGCCGTCGTAGCCGCAGACCTGGCAGTAGTCGCTCTTTGTGTTGAGCTCGGCGTACATGATGTTGTCGTAGATGTAGCGCATGACGGCGAGGACGGCCTCGAGGTTGTCCTGCATGTCGGGGACCTCGACGTAGGAGATGGCGCCGCCGGGCGAGAGGCGCTGGAACTCGCTCTCGAACTTGAGCTTGGTGAAGGCGTCGATCTTCTCGGTGACGTGGACGTGGTAGCTGTTGGTGATGTAGCCCTTGTCGGTGATACCGGGCACCACGCCGAAACGCTTCTGGAGGCACTTGGCGAACTTGTAGGTGGTTGACTCCAGCGGCGTGCCGTAGAGGGAGTAGTCGATGTTCTCGGCCTCCTTCCACTCGGTGCACTTGTCGTTCATCTTTTGCATGACGGCGAGCGCGAAGGGCGTGGCCTCGCGGTCGGTGTGGCTGTGGCCGGTCATGGCCTTGACGCACTCGTAGAGGCCGGCATAGCCGAGGCTGATGGTGGAGTAGCCGCCGTAGAGCAACGGATCGATCGGGGCACCCTTGGGCAGGCGGGCCAGCGCGCCGTACTGCCACAGGATCGGGGCGGCGTCGGAGAGCGTGCCGCACAGACGGTCGTGACGGGCGCGCAGGGCGCGGTGGCAGAGCTCGAGGCGCTCCTCGAAGATCTCCCAGAACTTGTCCATGTCGCGGCCGGCGGAAAGCGCCACGTCGGGCAGGTTGATGGTGACGACGCCCTGGTTGAAGCGGCCGTAGTACTTGGGCTTGCCCGGCTCCCAGTTGCCGGCGTTGGCGACGTTGCCGTAGCCGTTGCCGGTGCGGTCGGGGGTCAGGAAGCTGCGGCAGCCCATGCAGGTGTAGACGTCGCCGTTGCCCTCGGTCTCGCCCAGGGAAAGCTTGTACTCGCGCATCTTCTTTTCGGAGATGTAGTCGGGGACCATGCGCTTGGCGGTGCACTTTGCGGCGAGCTTGGTGAGGTAGTAGTACTTGCCGGACTCGTCGACGTTGTCCTCCTCGAGCACATAGATGAGCTTGGGGAAGGCGGGGGTGATCCACACGCCGGCCTCGTTCTTGACGCCCTGGTAGCGCTGGCGGAGCATCTCCTCGATGCACAGGGCGAGGTCTGCCTTCTCCTGCTCGCTGCGCGCCTCGTTGAGGTACATGAAGACGGTGATGAAGGGCGCCTGGCCGTTGGTGGTCATGAGGGTGACGACCTGGTACTGGATGGTCTGGACGCCGCGGGCGACCTCCTCGCGCAGGCGCTTCTCGACGATCTGGTTGATCTTCTCGTCGCCGGGGTGCGCGTCGATGGCCTCCATCTCGGCGTAGACCTGACGGCGGATCTTCTTGCGGGAGACGTCGACGAAGGGCGCGAGGTGGGTGAGCGAGATGGACTGGCCGCCGTACTGGCAGCTGGCCACCTGGGCGATGATCTGCGTGGCGATGTTGCAGGCGGTCGAGAAGCTGTGCGGGCGCTCGATGAGGGTGCCCGAGATCACGGTGCCGTTCTGCAGCATGTCGTCGAGGTTGATGAGGTCGCAGTTGTGCATGTGCTGCGCGAAGTAGTCGGCGTCGTGGAAGTGGATGATGCCCTCTTCGTGGGCCTGGACGACGTCGGCGGGAAGAAGCTCGCGCATGGTGAGGTCCTTGGAGACCTCGCCGGCCATGTAGTCGCGCTGGACGCTGACGACGGTGGGGTTCTTGTTGGAGTTCTCCTGCTTGACTTCCTCGTTGTTGCACTCGATGAGCGAGAGGATCTTGTCGTCGGTGGTGTTCTTCTGGCGCTTCTGGGCCTGCACGTAGCGGTAGATGATGTACCTGCGGGCGACCTCAAAGTGGTCGAGGGCCATGAGCTGATCCTCGACGAGGTCCTGGACCTCCTCGACCGTGACGGTGTGGCCGATCTCCATGCACTCGTCGGTGACGTTCAGGGCGGCGAACTTGATGCTGCGCTCCGAGAGGCGCTCCTCCTCGGGCACCTCGAGGTTAGCGGCGCGAATCGCGTTCTCGATTTTGTTGACGTCGAAGGTGACCTCTGAGCCGTTACGCTTGATGATCTTCATGGTCGTCCCAGCTTTCCCAAAAAACGGGCGCGTCTGGCGACGCGCCGATACGTGCAAGTGGTTTTGTTCAAGGACAACTATGACACAAGACCTTGTGTTTTTGTTGGCTTCTTGGCCCCATATCTTGTAAGAAAGGGGCTTGACTTTATCAATTGGTTGGGGACGGGCGAGGTTGTCGCAGGCAGTGCGCCTGCCCGCTCACAAAAACGGTCGTAACTATTTTTGCCGACCCGAACGAGCGGTGAAGGACCGATGAATCCGCGCCCCCGGCCGCAGATCCAAGCCGATTCGGCGCGGGGGCGGTCCCCGCGCCGCTCCCGACACGTGTCCTTCTTGCTAAATCAGGCGGGTTGAGGAGCACGGCGCCGTCCAGACAGGCCAAAATGACTGCCAAATCAGACAGGCTGAAAAAGCTGCCAAATCAGACAGGCTGAATTGGCAGGTGTGGATTGGAGCGCACGATGGAATTCTCTAAGCGGCTCGACCTTTTTGGCGCCGAGGTGTTCGCGGCCTTGAACGAGAAGCGCCGTGCGCTGGAGGCCGAGGGACGCCGCGTGTTCGACCTCTCGGTCGGCACGCCCGACTTCAAGCCCTCCGCACACATCATGGACGCGCTTGTCGAGTCCGCCAAGGACACCGACAACTGGAAGTACTCCCTGCACGATAAGGACGAGCTCCTTGACGCCGTCTGCGCCTACTACAAGGACCGCTACGGCGTGGAGGGCGTCGGGCGCGACATGATCATGAGCTGCCGTGGCACCCAGGAGGGCATGCTTTGGCCCCTCTCGGCGCTCGTCGACCCCGGCGACCTCGTGCTCGTCCCCGATCCCTGCTACCCCGTCTTCCAGAACGCGACGCTGCTCGCGGGTGCCAAGTGCGCGTATTACCCGCTGACCGCCGAGCACGATTTCCTGCCCTACGTCGCGGGCATCGACCCTAAGGTTGCCGACGCCGCCAAGGCCATGATCGTCTCGCTGCCGGCAAATCCTGTGGGCTCGGTGGGCACGCCCGAGGTCTACGCGCAGATCATTGAGTTCGCCCGCGAGCACGACATCGTGGTCATCCACGACAACGCGTATTCCGACATCGTCTTCGACGGCCCCGCCGGCGGCAGCTTCCTGGCGTATCCCGGCGCCCGCGAGGTGGGCGTCGAGTTCCTCTCGCTGTCCAAGAGCTTCAACGTTACGGGTATGCGCCTGAGCTTCCTTATCGGCCGCCCCGACATCGTGGCCGCCGCAAAGAAGCTCCGCGGCCAGGTGGACTTTGGCATGTTCTACCCCGAGCAAGACGTTGCCATCGCCGCCCTCACCGGTCCGCGTGAGCAGGTCGAGGAGCAGCGCATGATGTACCAAGAGCGCCGCGACGCGCTCTGCGACGGCCTCGAGGGCATCGGCTGGGAGCGTCCCAACGCGCACGGCTCGATGTTTGTCTGGGCGCGCCTGCCGCACGGCCGCCGCGACTCGATGGCCTTCGCGCTCGAGCTTATGGAGAAGTCCGGCGTGATCGTGACGCCGGGCGCGAGCTTCGGTCCGTCGGGCGAGGGGTTTGTCCGCATGGCGCTCGTCCTGCCGCCTGAGCGCCTCCGCGACGCCGTGGCCGCCATCGCCGCCGCCGGCCTGTAGACTTGTCCTGTTAGCTTCGGCTCCAAGGCCCATACAGGAGAGAGCATGACCATAGAAAACCTCACGCGCCGCGAGTTCGTCGCGACCTCGCTCGGCGCCCTCGGCGCGGCGGCGCTTGCCGGCTGCTCGGGCAATGGCGCACAGAAGGGGGAGGGCTCTGGATCCGGTGCAGAGAGCACTTCTTCCCAGCCCGCCTCCGACGACCCGTACGCCACGGGCACGCACCACGCGACCATCGTGGTGGAGGGGTACGGCACCATCGAGTGCGCGCTCAACGCGAACGTCGCCCCCATCACCGTCGCCAATTTCTGCAAGCTGGCAAACGAGGGCTTCTACGACGGCCTCACGTTCCACCGTGTCATCGAGGGCTTCATGATCCAGGGCGGCGACCCCAACGGAGACGGCACGGGCGGCTCCGACGCGACGATCAAGGGCGAGTTTGCGGCCAATGGGGTGGAGAATCCCCTAAGCCACGTGCGCGGCACCATCAGCATGGCCCGTTCCTCCGCCTACGACTCGGCGAGCTCGCAGTTCTTCATCATGCACAAGACGAACACCTCGCTCGACGGCCAGTACGCGGCTTTTGGCAACGTGACCTCGGGCATCGAGGTCGTCGATGCCATCGCCCAGAACACGCCGGTGCAGGATTCCAACGGAACCGTCGCCGCGGCCGATCAGCCGAAGATCGAGAAGATCTCGGTCGTCGACTAGCCGTCGCCTGACGCCTGCTTGAGCGGCGGCTCGGGGGTCGCGCCCCGGGCCGCCGTTTTTTCGTACGCGGGGGCGCATCTGGTGTATACCAGTAGAACCTTATATATGCAATATAAAATCGTCAAACGGCAAAAATAGCCATTTACGTGCTATAATTTCGTTTGGCGAAAGGAGTTCGGCATGTATCAGGTCGGCGAGTTTATTGTTCATCCAGGGCAAGGGGTTTGCAGGGTTGAGGACGTGAGCTCCGGCCCGGACGCGACCTATAAGCTGCTCCCCGTGGGCCAGCGCCATGCCGTGCACATCAGTTTCCCCGTTTCGAACGAGTCCCGCCTGCGCCCGATCCTCTCGGCCGAGGAGGCGCGCGAGATCATCGACCAGTACCCTCGGATGGACGTCGACGACTACGCCGACCGGAACAACTCCCTTGAGGAACAGCACTTCAAGCAGGAGATTCGCAACGGGTCATGCCGCGACACCGTGCGCGTGGCCAAGACCTTCTCGGCACGCATCGCCGAGGTCGAGTGCCGTAACAAAAAAGCTCCCGTGGCCTACGGACGCATCCTCAAGCTCGCGCGCGAGCGCTCGCTGCAGGAGCTCAGCTGCGCGCTCGACTGCACGCCCGAGGATGTCGCGGCGCTCTTCGAGTCGAGCCTCGCCGGGGATCCGAGCGAGAACTAGCCGGTATTCGCGGCAAATCCACGAGGTCGCCGCAACCGTTACGTTTTCGAGCCACTTGCGCCGCCCCGGGACGCGCACGGCCCAACTCGGATAGAATGGCAGCTCAACCGTCTATCTCGAGGAGGGCTCATGCCTAACACCGAAGCTGCTTCCAGCAACCGCGCGATCATCACCGTCCTGGGCGGCGACCGTCCGGGCATCGTCGCCTCCGTTACCGCCGAGCTTGCCGACCGCGAGGCGAACATCCTCGATATCTCGCAGACCATCCTACAGGGCATCTTCACCATGACCATGCTCGTCGACCTCGGCGACTCGGTCGACTTCTCAGAGCTCAAGGGCACGCTCGACGGCCTGTCCGAGAAGCTCGGCGTGCAGATCAACCTGCAGCGCGAAGAGGTTTTCCGTTTCATGTATCGCCTCTAGGACCGCACTTGGGCCCATCTGCGCCGAGTGGCCGGTGAGTCTCGCGTTGCTTTAGCGCGGGCACGGGCCTTCTCTTTGTAAGGAGGTTTTGCCAATGGCTATTATTCGCAACCGCAAGGGCGGCACGCGACCCATCCTGACCGCCCTCGAGACCTCGGCTTTGACGCACGTCGCCGACGCCTATCCGATGCCCTCGATCGCCCTCGGGCGACCCGACGTCTCCGACGGCCTGTACGAGGGTTTTAAGGGCATCGATGTCGTTCCTCCCGAGCTTTACACCAAATACGACGTCAAGCGCGGCCTTCGCAACGCCGACGGCTCCGGCGTGCTCGTGGGCCTCACCACCATCTCGAACGTCCACGGCTACAACAAGACGCCCGACGGCGTGGTTCCCGACGAGGGCGACCTGATCTACCGCGGCTACCACATCGCCGACCTCATTGACCACGCGCATCAGGAGGACCGCTTCGGCTACGAGGAGGCGGCCTACCTGCTCATTACGGGCTCGCTGCCCACCTCCGAGCAGCTGGACGACTTCAAGGCGCGCGTCGACTGCCGCCGCCAGCTCCCCGAGGGCTTCCTGCACATCTTCCCGCGCACCACGTACAGCCAGAACATCATGAACGTCCTGCAGCGCGCGACGCTTCTGCTGTACTCGTTCGACCCCACGCCGGACGACACGTCGCCGACCCACGAGATCGACGTCGCGCTGTCGCTCCTCGGCCGCTGGCCGCGAACCGCTGCCGTGGCGCACGAGGCGGCCGTCGCTTCGGCCACGGGCACCAAGCTGCTCGTCCCGCCCGCGCGCGAGGGTTTCTCGATGGCCGAGACCCTGCTCGACGTGCTGCGCGGCGACCAGGGCTTCACGCACGACGAGGCCATGCTCCTCGACGTCATGCTCATGCTCCACGCCGAGCACGGCGGCGGCAACAACTCGACCTTCACCACCCGCGTGCTTTCCTCCTCGGGCACCGACGCCTACTCCGCTTACGCGGCGGCCATCGGCTCGCTCAAGGGCCCCAAGCACGGCGGCGCAAACGCCAAGGTGGGCGCCATGATCGAGGACGCGTCCGAGAACATCGAGGACTGGACCGACGAGGACCAGGTCGCCGCCTACCTCACCGAGGTCGTGAGCGGCCGCGGCTTCGACGGCAGCGGCCTCATCTACGGCCTTGGCCACGCGGTCTATACCCTCTCCGACCCGCGCGCCGTCATCATCAAGAAGTATGCGCGCAAGCTCGCCCGCGAGAAGGGCCGCGACGACAAGCTTGCCCTCCTCGAGAACATCGAGAAGCTCGGCCCTGAGGTCATGCGCGACGTCCGCGGCGTGACCAAGCCGATCTGCGCGAACATCGACCTCTATACGGGCTTCGTGTACTCCATGCTCGGCATTCCCGCCGACATGTACACCTCCATCTTTGCGATGGCGCGCCTTGCCGGTTGGTGCGCGCACCGCATGGAGGAGCTCTACGGTGCCGGGCGCATTATCCGCCCCGCCTACAACTCGATTATGGGCAACGGCGACTACGTGCCCATGTCCGAGCGCAAATAGCTCTTAGTGGGTGAACAAAACAGGGGTTCGTCGGGTATCCGACGAACCCCTTAAATAAAAACGCCAGGTAGACGGCCTGGCATTTTTTCTATACCTTGCAAAACCGCGTTTTGTTCACCCACTTAGGCCTGTTTGAGGGGCTCGGGCGAAAAAAGAGCGCCGCGGGCGGCTATCTGGCTGCCGTCCGCGGCGATTCTGTTTTTGGGTTGGGCCCGCGCGGCTCGCCTTCGGCTAGGCGGCCTCGTCGAACTGGGAGTTGTAGAGCTCCGCATAGAAGCCGCCGAGGGCAAGGAGCTCCTCGTGGGTGCCCTTCTCCACGATGTCGCCGTCGCGCAGGACAAGGATGACGTCCGCATTACGGATCGTGCTTAAGCGGTGCGCGATGACGAAGCTCGTGCGGCCCTGCATGAGGGCGTCCATGGCGCGCTGGATGAGCTCCTCGGTGCGCGTGTCGACGTTCGAGGTGGCCTCGTCCAGGATGAGGGCGGGGCGGTCGGCCAAGACGGCGCGGGCGATGGTCACGAGCTGACGCTGGCCCTGGGAGAGGTTCGTGCCCTCCTCATTGATCATGAAGTCGTAGCCGCCTGCGAGCGTGTGGATGAAGTGGTCGCAGCGCGCGGCCTTCGCGGCGGCCTCGACCTCGGCGTCGGTGGCGTCGGGGCGGCCATAGCGGATGTTCTCGCGGATGGTGCCGTTGAACAGCCACGTGTCCTGAAGGACCATGGCGAACTCCTCGCGAAGCGCGGCGCGGTCCCAGTCGCGCACGTCGACGCCGTCTACGCGCAGGCTGCCCGCGTCGACGTCGTAGAAGCGCTGGAGCAGCTTGATAAGGGTGGTCTTGCCGGCGCCGGTGGGGCCGACGATGGCCACGGTCTGCCCGGGCTTGGCCGTGCAGGTGAAGTCGTGGATAATCGGCTTGGCGGGGTCGTAGCCGAACTTGACGTGCTTGAACTCGACGAGGCCGTCGCGGGCCTCGGGGATCTGCGGGTCTGTGGACTGTTCCTCCTCGGGCGCGGCGAGGAACTCGAAGACACGCTCGGTGGCGGCGGCCATGGACTGCATGGTGTTGCTCACGTTGGCAAGCTGCTGCACGGGCTGGGTGAAGTTGCGCACGTACTGGATGAAGCTCTGGATGTCGCCGGGGGTGGCGTTGCCGGTGAGCGCGAGCTGCGCGCCCACGACGACGACCGCGACATAGCCCGCGTTGCCCACGAGGCTCATGAGCGGCATCATCAGGCCACTCAGGAACTGCGAGCGCCAACCGGAGATGAACAGGCGGTCGTTCTTCTCGTCGAACTCGGACACGGCGGCGTCGGCGCGGTCAAAGACCTGGATGACGTTCTGGCCGGCGAAGTCCTCCTCGATGATGCCGTTGACGGCGCCGAGGACCTGCTGCTGCTCGCGGAAGTACGGCTGCGAGAAGCGCATCATCACGCCCATGATCACGGCGGCGACGGGCAGCGTGACCACGACGACGCCGGTGAGCGGCAGGCTGATGGAGAGCATCATCACGAGCACGCCCACGATCTGCGTGATCGAGGTGATGAGCTGCGTCACGGACTGGTTGAGGCTTTGGCCGAGGGTGTCGACGTCGTTGGTGATGCGCGAGAGCACGTCGCCCTTGCTGTGGCCGTTGAAGTAGCTCATCGGCACAACAGTGATCTTCTGGGCGATCTCCTTGCGCATGCGGTAGCAGATCTTCTGTGTGACGCCCGTCATGAGCCAACCCTGGATGAGGTTGCACGTGGAGCTCGCCAGGTAGAGGCCGAGCAGGAGCAGCAGGGTCTTGCCGATCCAGTCGAAGTCGACGGCGCCCGTGCCTGCGACCTTGGCGACGAGGCCCTCGTAGAGCTTGGTCGTGACCTGGCCCAAGACCTTCGGCCCGATGATGTTGAAGATGACCGAGCACATGGCGAAGGCCACGGCAAAGAAGACCGCGATCTTGTGCGTGCCCACGTAGCCGAGCAGCTTCAGCATGGTGCCCTTGAAGTCCTTGGGCTTCTCGACGACGCGGCCGGGTCCGTGGCCGCCTCCGCCCGGGCGACGCTTCGCCGTGGCGGTCTTGCTCATCTCGTCAGCCATTAGCGGGCACCTCCTTTCTGGTCTGCGCCGTCATCTACGGCGGCGATCTCCTCCTCGGTGAGGCCGAGCTCGGCTGCCGAGAGCTGCGACTGGGCGATTTCGAGGTACGCCGGGCAACTGCGCAGCAGCTCCTCGTGCGTGCCTTGGCCCACCACGCGGCCCTCGTCGAGGACGATGATCTGGTCGGCGCGCATGATGGTGGCGATGCGCTGTGCCACGACGACGAGCGCGGCGTCCTTCTCGTTTTGGGCTAGCGCCTCGCGCAGGCGGGCATCGGTCTTGTAGTCGAGCGCGCTGAAGGAGTCGTCGAAGACGATGACCTCGGGGCGCTTGGCCAGGGCACGGGCGATGGAGAGCCGCTGGCGCTGGCCGCCGGAGACGTTGTTTCCGCCTTGGCTGATCTCGGAGGAGAAGCCGCCGTCGCGCCCCTCGATGAAGCCGGTCGCCTGGGCGGTCTGGGCGGCGCGGCGCATGTCGTCGTCGCTCACGAAATCACCGGCGAACTTGAGGTTGCTCTCCACGGTGCCCGAGAAGAGCATGCCCTGCTGCGGGATGTAGCCCACACGGCGGCGCAGCTCGGAGAGCGACAGGTCGCGCACGTCGACGCCGTCAAGGAGGACCTTGCCTCCCGTGACGTCGTACAGGCGCGGGATGAGCTGGACGAGTGTCGATTTGCCCGAGCCCGTGGAGCCGATGATGCCGAGCATCTGGCCGCCCTCGACGGTGAAGCCGACGCCGCCGATGACGTCCTCGCGGGCATCGGGGTACTGGAAGCTGACGTTGCGGAACTCGAGCCGGCCGCGCGGCGCGTCGGCGGCGGGAAGCTGCGGGTGCGCCGGCTCCTTGATGGAGCTCTGGGTGCTCAGGACCTCGTCGACGCGCTCGGCGGCGACCTCGGCGCGCGGCAGCATGACCGAGACCATGGTGAGGATCATGAAAGCCATGACGATCTGCATGGTGTAGGAGATGAACGCCATCATGTCGCCGACCTGCATGACGCCGTCGGAGACGCCATGGGAGCCGGCCCACACGATGAGCACGGTCACGCAGTTCATGACGAACATCATGAGCGGCATCATGAAGCTCATGGCGCGGTTGGTAAAGAGCTGCGTGTCCATGAGGTCGCGGCTCGCCTCGTCGAAGCGGTCGAGCTCGTGGTCCTGGCGGCCGAAGGCGCGGATGGGCATGACACCGTCGAGCATCTCGCGAGCAACGAGGTTCACGCGGTCGACGTACTTCTGCATCTTCTTGAACTTGGGCATGGTGAGACCCATGAGCACGCCGACGACGGCGGAGACCGCGATGACGGCAACGCCGATGGTCCACTCGAGGCCGGTGTGGGTGGCGAGCACGCGCATGACGGCAACGGCGCCCATGATCGGTGCCATCAAGACCATGCGGATAAAGAGCGTGGTCGCCATCTGAATCTGCTGGATGTCGTTGGTGCAGCGCGTGATGAGGGACGCCTGGCTGAACTTGCCGACCTCGGCCGGCGAGAAGTGCATGACCTGGTCGAAGGTCTTGCGGCGCAGGTCACGGGCGATGGTGCAGGCGGTGTGGGAGGCCACGGCGCCGGTGAGAATCGTGGCGACGAGCGAGATCGCGCACAGGCCGAACATCTTTGCCGACATGCCGGCGAGGTAGGAGTTCTGCACATCGGTGAGGCTGATGCCCTGGGCCTCGTATTCCTGCTGCACGTAGCTGATGGCGCGCTGCTTGACGATGGAGCCGCCCATCTCGCCCATCTGGTCTGCCATGGCCTGCGCGCCCTCGGCGAGCTGGTCGCGGCTGATCATGCCGGCCTCATACGCCTGGCGGATCTGGTCGAGGGACACGGTCCCTTGCATGGGCGCGCCTGTGAAGGAGGCGTCGATGCCCTGCTCAAGGGCAAGGACGACGGTCTCGGGCAGACTCATCGCGTCGGCGACGGGGCCGTCCGCGGCGCGGTCTGCCTCGGTGCCCTGGAAGGCGCAGATGCCGTTGTCGTCGGACTCGGAGAAGGCCGCCTCGACGACGGCGATGTCCTCGTCGGACATGAACATCTCGAGGTCGTCGAGCGACTGGCGGCGGATGTTGTTGGGGACGGGGGTCTCGACGCCGCCCTGCTGGATGCCCACGTCCACGATCTCGGACATGTAGGTGGGCAGCGTGAGGTCGGCGTTGCAGCTGATGATGATCAGCGCGACCGCGGTGACGAGTGCCAGGATGTGGTTCTTGAAGAGCTTGATGATTCTCACTCGGCCTCGCTCCTCTCTGTACGGGTGCTCAGGATTTCGTTGCAGCGCTTGAGGATCCGGATGGCCTCGCTTGCGTCGTGGGCGCCGAGCTGCCTCAAAAACCCACCGGCCTCGGCGTCCATTTGGGAGCGGCGGCGGGCGCGCTCCTCCTCGCCGATTTCGGTGAGCGTGACGGTCACGCGGCGGCGGTCGGCGGTGTCGTGCTCGCGGCGAATCCAACCTTTGTTCTCAAGCGCGCGCAGCACGTTGGCGGTGCGCGCGGAGCTCAGGTACGAGCGCTCGGCGATCTGGGTCGGGGTGAGGCCGTGCTCGCCGGCTCCCTCGGCAAGGTGCAGGGTGCGGATAACGCCTGCCTCGCCGCGGGTGAAGTTGCGGGTATCGGGGCGTATGCTGTGGCCAAGGCAGGCGAACTGCTCGAAGAGCTCGTGCGCGAGCAGGCTGAAGTCGGCGTCTTCGGCCGCAGAATTAGCTTCCACTAGAACCTCCTTACACTAGAAACTATTTAGACCAGAAGATTATGCCCGCGCGGCCGAGGAGCTCGCGGCGGCGCGTCCGCCTTCACAAAGACGGCAAAGTGACGGCGCGCCGGCACTTCTTTCTTGTTGTGGCGCCGCTGCGTGGATACAATGACGCGCGAAAGCGCGCGGGGCGCGTTGGGTAACCGAGCAGTGGATGGCCTCTAGGCAAGGGAGCGCGATGGCTGACCAGCGGTTTGACGAGAGCGAGAAGTACGGCGACGGCTTCGACCCGATAGACGACGAGGTGTGGGTCACCCAGCAGGCGGCCCCGCTTGACGTCGAGAAGACCCTTGCCGGAGACACCGTCGAGTGGCAGCAGACGCGCGTGGGCGCGCCGCCGGTGCCCGCCCCGGTTCCGTCGCCGCCGCAGCAGGAGGCGCCCGTGCCCGATGCTGGCGCATATGACCGGGCCCTCGACCGGGGGAGCCGACTGAGCCTGAAGCTCGCGGTGGCCCTTCTTGCCGTCCTCGCGGTGCTCGTCGTGGGCAGCATCGTCGTCACGGAGGCGGTGGGCTCCGCACAGAAGGCGGCGGGCGCCGTGGGCGACGCCGTTGCCGGCGCGGTCGGCTCGGGCCCGGGGGACGAGGCCGCCTCGGGCGGCTCCGACGAGGGGAATTCTTCCTCCGGTTGGGGGATTCCTGAGGCGCTGGGCGACCTTTCCGACAAAGCGCGCGACGTCGTTTCCGGCACCGATGGCCTCCAGGGCACCGCCAAAGACATCGCGTCGGTCTTGGGCGATGTGGCAGACAAGTTGGGCGGCGTTGCGAGCGGCCTTGGAGACGCGGCGGGAAAGCTCGGCGACGTCCTGCGGTAGGACGCGGCGCCGCTCGCCAATTCGCTGATTGCATACGCCTCGCCGAGGCGGCATCCTTAGAGACGCGCGTCCGTTGCGGGTGCGCATCTTTGTTATATGGCAAGGGAGAGAGACCATGATCACCAGAAGCAGATTCCTGCAGGTTCTCGCCGGGGGCGCCGGCGCCATTGCGCTCGCCGGATGCGGCGCCCAGAAGGCCGTCGACGCCGGCGACGAGGGCAAGAAGGACGCCGCCGCGGAGCCGGTCGCTGTTCGCGCGGCCGCGCTCAAGGGCCCGACCGCGATGGGCCTCGTCAAGTTCATGAGCGAGGTGGACGCCGGCAACCTTAAGGACGAGGACTATAGCTTCAGAATCGTCGCCTCAGCCGACGAGGTGGCCCCGCTCATCTCGAAGTCCGAGGTCGACATCGCCGCCGTGCCCGCCAACCTCGCCTCCGTCCTCTACAACAAGACCTCCGGCGCCGTGCGCGTCATCGCGGTGAACACGCTCGGCGTGCTCTACATCTGCGAGCTCGGCGACACGGTGAACACCGTTGCCGACCTGCGAGGCAAGACGATCTTCTCGGCAGGCAAGGGCGCGACGCCCGAGTACGCGCTCGAGTACGTCCTGCGTGCGAACGGCCTCGACCCTACCGCCGACGTGACCATCGAGTGGAAGAGCGAGCACGCCGAGTGCGTGGCCGCGCTTGCCCAGGACGCAACCGCCATCGCGATGCTGCCGCAGCCTTTCGTGACCACGGCGCAGGCCAAAAACGACCAGATTAGAGTGGCGCTCGACCTCAACCAGGAGTGGGCGGCCGCGTGCGAGGCCGAGGGGCGCGACGGCAAGCTCATCACCGGCGTCGCCGTCGTGCGCAGCGAGTTCGCCGACGCGCACCCTGAGGCGGTCGACGCGTTTCTTGGGCACTACCGCGAGTCGGTGGAGTTCGTCAACGCGAACACCGATGAGGCGGCGTCGCTCGTGGGCGGCTACGAGATCGTGCCCGAGACCGTGGCAAAGAAGGCTCTGCCTGCGTGCAACATCACGTTTGTCGACGGGGCCGACATGAAGGCGCAGCTCAGCGGCTACCTCGAGGTGCTTGCCGACCAGAACGTCGATGCCGTGGGCGGCAAGCTCCCCGGCGACGACTTCTACTACGGCGCCTAGCGTTGCGGCAGGAGAACACGGGCAAAGAATGGCGGCGCGCGCTATCCGTTTGGGGGGAGCGCGCGCTTGCCGTGGCGTTTTGGCTCGTCGTGTGGCAGGCGGCTGCCGTCGCCGTGGGCTCACGGATCATACTCGTGGGACCGGCAGAGGTCGTGGCTAGGCTCGCGGAGCTTGCCGAAACCCGGGAGTTCTGGGGCGCTGTCGGCGTGTCGTTGGCAAGGATTGCGGCGGGGTTTGCGCTGGCGGTCGTGGCCGGCATCGCGCTTGCGGCCGCCGCGGGGCGCTGGCGAGTCGCGCGCACGCTGCTCGCGCCGCTGGTGGGGGCCGTGAAAGCGGCGCCGGTGGCGAGCTTCGTCATCCTCGTGCTCATCTGGGTGCCGTCAAGGCGTCTCTCGGTGATCATCTCGTTCCTCATGGCGATGCCGATCGTGTACACGAACGTGCTCGAGGGCATCGACCAGACCGACCCCGCGCTGCTCGAGATGGCCGGTGTGTTCGGCGTGCGCGGATGGCGCCGCGCGGCGACGGTCTACGCCTCCGAGGTCGCGTCTTATCTTCGCGCGGGGGTTTCGCTTGCCGTCGGCCTTTCATGGAAGTCGGGCATCGCGGCCGAGGTCATCGGCCTGCCGGATCCCTCCATCGGCATCAACCTGTATGAGGCCAAGGTGTACCTGGACACGCCGGACCTGTTTGCCTGGACGCTCGCGATCGTGCTGCTCTCCGTGGCAATCGAGGCTGCGCTTCGCCGCGCGCTCGGGTGGGCGCAGGCGCGTTGGGAGGCGAGGGCGTGATGGCGGAAGACGCGTCCTTTGCGCTCTTTGGCGTCGGCTTTGCCTACGGCGACGCGGGCACGCCGGTGCTCGCTGGAGCCTCGGCCGAGTTCGAGCCAGGCTGCGTGCACATGATCTTCGGGCCCTCCGGGGAGGGCAAGACCACGCTGCTTCGCCTGCTCATGGGTCTTGAGCGGCCTTGCGCGGGCGAGGTCGCGCGGCCTGCGTCCGCGCTGATCGCCGCGGTGTTCCAGGAGGACCGGCTGTGCGACGGCATGACCGCGACGGCGAACATCCGCCTGCCGCATGCGGGGCTTCACGGTGCTGAGCTGCGGGAATTCATCGAACATGAACGTCGGGCGCTCAAGGAGGTCGGCATTGACGCCGACGAGGCGGCGCGTCCGGTCCGCGAGCTCTCCGGTGGCCAGCGCCGTCGGGTGGCGCTACTGCGTGCCCTTCTTGCCGATGCAGACGCGCTGTTCTTCGACGAGCCGCTCCGGGGCCTCGACGCCGAGGGCGCCGATCGCGTCGCCGGCTTCGCCGCGCCGTTGCTTGTGGGAAAGACCGTGTTTTGGGTTACCCATGACGAGCGGGACGCTAGCCGCGTCGCCGATCCCGTGTGCTGGGTCCTCTCCGACGGGGTTTTGCGGCGCATGCCGGCGTAAAGTTCCAAAAATCAACGACTTAATTCCGTCTTGGTCGGTAACGGCACAAAAAAGGCGATTTGCTTAGATAGCGCCCTGCGTTTGGACGGGGCTACTCGCTCAAATCGAATTAAGTCGTATATTTTTGGAACTTTAGATAAGCTTCGCCCAATCGACGAGCAGTTCTGCCCTCAGTTGGGTGGCGGCCCTCTTCTCTTTCTCTGTTTCCGGCTTGAGCCGACGCCCAAGCCTTTCCGCCACGAGCTTGGCAAAGGCATCGAACCTGTCTTGGCTCCCCAGCATGTCGTGGGAGGCGAACAAAACGCGAATCCCCATCTGCTCGAGCGCGGCGGCCCGGTCGAAATCGCTGATGAGGCTCTCCTCGTTGTCGTGAACCATCTTGCTCTGGCATTCGACGTCGAGGCTGGCGTCTTCCCAGAACAGATCACAGTAGCAGTGGTTTCTTTGAGCGAGGAGCTGGGCGTTCGGGCTAAGGGCAACCTTTGCGTTGTGCTCGAATCCGCCGAGGCCTTTTCCTCCCCGGCGGCGCGAAAGCCCGAGCAACAATGCCGTTTGAACTTCAAGTGGGGAGACGGCGCCGGGTGTGACGAGCTCCGCTGCCAGGCGCATTTTCTCTCGACCGTTTCGCCGCGTCGTCTCCTCGGTGAATTCCTTAAGGGCTTGGGGGTCGGTAAGCGGTGCTCGATTCCAAAGGCTCGATAGCTCGGTGCCTTCAAAATAGGGCGACCATCCGTTCAGGCGCAGACGGCCGACATTGCTGGTCAGTAGTTTCTGAAGTCGTCGTTCGATGGGGGCGGGGGCCTTGTAAACCGAGAACGATCCGCACAGCTCGCTTGTTATCATCAGTGTCTTGATCCACGAGCTTCGCGCGGCGACCTGTTGCAGGGCCAGCTCCGGTGATGCGACGCTGATGTCATCCGTTATCTGCACGAATGATCCGAACGGGAGCTCGCCCGACCAAAGATGAGGCCGGATCAGCTTCGAGGGCCGGGCGTCTTTTCGGTCATGGACAAGAACGTCGACGGGACCGTCGAAACACGCGGCAAATGCGAGGAACACCTTCTTGAGCTCGGCGGCGGAGCCGCCGGCTTTTCGCCATTGGGGCCCCGACTGAAACAAGCCGCATAACGGTAGCGTCTCAAGGAGTTCCGCCCTGAGGGCGGCGAGGTCGTCTGGCGCCATCGCGCCGCGAAGCATCTCCTCGTCGCCCGCCGTGAGCAGGCGAACGATGGGCGGAGTGCGCCAAAACTTCAGAGCCGATATGTCGCATATGCGCGTTTCCATGAAAAGACGCTAGCACGAGCTCTGCCAATGGACGTTTTCCGGTCGGTTAAGGGGCCGACATTATCCGATATGCGGCAATCGCGTTGACGAAGTCGTGAAAATAAACGACTTAATTCGTACCCAACGAGTATGTAGGCCAATTTCTGCGCCAAAACACATCGATTGGCGGTGGGATACCAAGGCGATCTGAATTAAGTCGTTTATTTTCAGGACTTGCTAGCGTCAAAGCCCGGCCCGCGGCCTCGGGGCCGTCCAGTTTGCCGGCTTGTTACTGTCTTGTCACCTGTAAAGTCAAGTGCCATACTGTCAACCACTGTATCTCGACCCGGCGGGGAGGCCGGGTCCGACGGAGAGGCATGGCATGGTTTCTGACGAGATGCGTGCAGAGGTCGAGCGACTCAAGCGCGAGCAGGACGCGGTGATTCTCGCGCACTATTACGTGACGCCTGGCGCGCAGGATTTGGCCGACTACATCGGCGACTCGTTTTTCCTGTCAAAGAAGGCGGCCACGCTCGACTGCAAGACGCTGGTCTTTGCCGGCGTGCACTTCATGGCCGAGTCGGCGAAGCTCTTGAGCCCCGATAAGCGCGTGCTCATGCCCGAGCCCACCGCCGACTGCCCCATGGCCCACATGGTCAAGAAGGCCACCATCGACGCCGCGCGCGCCAAGTACGGCGACGACCTCGCCGTGGCCTGCTACGTTAATTCGACGAGCCAGATGAAGGCTTGGTCCGACGTGTGCGTGACCTCCTCGAACGCCGTCAAGATCGTGCGCGCCCTGCCGCAGCACAACGTCTTGTTCATCCCCGACATGAACCTCGGCCACTACGTCGCGCTGCAGGTTCCCGAGAAGAACGTCATTCTGAACGACGGCTTCTGTCCCACCCACGAGGCCATCGAGCTCGCCGAGATCGAGGCTGCCCGCGCCGAGCACCCCGGCGCCCGCGTGCTCGCGCACCCCGAGTGCGGCGACTGGGTGCTCAAGGAGGCCGACTTCGTCGGCTCCACCTCGCAGATCATCGCCGAGGCCGTGGCGAGCGACGCCACCGACTTCATCATCGCGACGGTCCACGGCGTCATCCGCGAGCTCGAGGCTCAGACCGCGGGCACGGGCAAGCGCTTCTGGTTCCCGCGCACTACGCCCATCTGCCCCAACATGGCTCGCGTTACGGCCGAGAAGGTCCTCGCATGTCTGCGCGACGGCACGGGCGAGATCAGCCTGCCGGGCGACGCGGTCGCCGACGGCTCCGCCCACGCGCTCGACCTCATGCTGGACTACGCAAAATAAGACGTCGGGGCTGTCTCCTCGTCAAACGGAAGGAAAACTATGGCTGGAACGAAGACCATCGACGCGGACGTCGTCATCATCGGGTGCGGCGTGGCGGGCCTCTACTGTGCCCTTAACCTGCCGCACGCCCTGCGTGTCGTGCTTCTTGCCAAGACCACCGTCGACGAGTGCGACTCCATGCTCGCCCAAGGCGGTATCTGCGTGCTGCACGACCCGGACGACTACGAGTCCTTCTTTGAGGACACGCTGCGCGCCGGCCACTACGAGAACCGCCTCGAGTCCGTCGACATGATGATCCGGGCGAGCCGCCCCATCATTGACGACCTGATCAAGCGCGGCGTTCGCTTTGCCCGCACTGCCACGGGCGAGCTCGACTACACCCGCGAGGGCGCCCACTCCCGCCCGCGCATCGTCTATCACGAGGACATCACGGGCGAGGAGATCACCACGCACCTGCTTGCCTGCGTGCGCGAGCTTCCGAACGCGACCGTGCTCGAGAACACCTGCATGACCGACATCCTCGAGGGCTTCGAGGCAGACGGACGCCGCGTGTGCCGCGGCATCGTGGCCGAGGACGCCGGCGGCGCGCGCCTGCAGATAAACGCCGACGCCACGGTGCTCGCGACGGGCGGCGTGGGCGGCCTGTACAAGCACTCCACGAACTACCCCTGCCTCACCGGCGACGGCTGCCGCGTGGCCGCTGAGCACGGCGTGCTCCTCGAGCACATGGACTTCGTGCAGATCCACCCCACGACGCTGTGGACCCAAAAGCCCGGCCGCAGCTTCCTCATCTCGGAGTCCGCGCGCGGCGAGGGCGCGATTCTGCTCAACGGCGCGGGCGAGCGCTTCTGCGACGAGCTTCAGCCGCGCGACGTGGTCTCCGGAAACATCCTGCGCGAGATGGCCCGCGAGGGCTCCGAGCACGTCTGGCTCAGCTTCGAGCACGTGGCGCGCGAGGAGCTCCAGAACCACTTCACCCACATCTGCGAGCAGTGCCGCGAGGAGGGCTACGACATCTTCACCGAGCCGGTGCCCGTCGTTCCGGCCCAGCACTATTTCATGGGCGGCATCCACGTGAACTCCGACTCGGAGACCACCCTGCCGCATCTCTTTGCTGCCGGTGAGACGTGCTGCAACGGCGTGCACGGCCGCAACCGCCTGGCGTCGAATAGCCTGCTCGAGGGCCTGGTGTTCGCTCAGCGTGCCGCCGACAAGATCATGCGCGACCGCTTCGCCGCCGACACCGCCGCCCAGCTCGCCATCGCCGCGGGCGCCCGGAGCCGCTTCATCGCGGGCTCGCGCGACGTGACCGACGTCGCGGTCCTTTGCGGCGCCGAGTAGCGGGAAAGAAGACCAGGCAAGAAGGGCGAACCCGCGCGCCCTTGTTCACGTACGCGCGATTTTGGGACAAAATCCCCCGTCCCTTTTGTCCCAGTGAGGAGAGACGATGATGGACCCGATGATTCAGGCAAAGATGGACGCCGCGATTCGCGCCGCGCTCGAGGAGGACATGCCGTTCGGCGACGTAAGCACGATGTCCGTCATGTCCGAGCCTCGTCCCGGCCGCGTGCAGCTCATTGCCAAGCAGGACGGCGTGATCGCCGGCCTTGGCGTGTTCGCGCGCGTCTTTGCCCTCATCGACCCCGCCGTGACCGTGAACGCGCTCGTCGCCGACGGCGACGAGGTGACGAACGGCCAGCACCTCGCCACCGTCGAGGGCGACGTCCGCGTGCTGCTCGAGGGCGAGCGCGTTGCCCTCAATTACCTCCAGCGCATGAGCGGCGTAGCCACCTACACCCACCGCATCGTCGCCTCGCTCGTGGCGGCGGGCGCGAAGACCCGCCTTGTCTGCACGCGAAAGACCACGCCCGGCCTGCGCCTCTTTGAGCGCGAGGCCGTGCGCATGGGCGGCGGGCACCTGCATCGCTACGGCCTCTCGGACGCGGTGATGCTCAAGGACAACCACATCGACGCCGCCGGCGGCATCACGCCCGCCGTGGCCGCCGCCCGCGCGACCGCGCCCTTCACCGCCAAGGTCGAGGTCGAGTGCGAGACGCTCGACATGGTGCGCGAGGCCGTCGAGGCGGGTGCCGACATCATCATGCTCGACAACATGGACCACGCCACGATGGCCGAGGCGATCTCGATCATCGACGGCCGCGCGACGACCGAGGCGAGCGGAAACGTCACCGCCGAGAACGTCACGGGCTACGCCGACCTCGGGGTCGACATCGTGAGCTGCGGCGCCCTCACGCACTCCGCGGGCATCTTGGACCTCTCGCTCAAGCACCTCGAGGTGCTCGGGTGAGCGGTTCCGGCGAGGTGCGCCGTGAGGAGATCCTCAAGGCCCTGACCTCGGCCGATGCTCCCATGGCGGGCGCGTCTCTCGCTCAGGCGGTCGGCGTTTCTCGCCAAGTCGTCGTGCAGGACATCGCGCTTCTTCGCTTGCAGGGCTGGCCCATCAACTCGACGAATCGCGGCTACGTGCTCGAGCGCGAGGCCACCCGGCCCACTCGTTTGTTCAAGTGCCACCACTCCGTCGAGCAGACCGCCGACGAGCTCAATTTGATCGTCGATTTGGGCGGGCACGTCCGCGACGTGCTCGTCAACCATCGCGTCTACGGCAAGCTCAGCTGCGAGCTCGGCATCGCGAGCAGGCGGGATGTGCGTGCCTATATCGACCAGATCCATTCGGGGAAGTCGAGTCCGCTCATGCTCATCACGAGCGGCTACCACTTCCATCACGTGACCGCCGAGTCCGAGGAGGTCCTCGACGAGATCGGCGACGCCCTTGCTCAGGCTGGTTTTCTCGCGCCAAAGACGGACTTTGAGCTAGAGTCATTTGGCGAATAGCCAAAACGCCGCCCGCGGCACGTCCGAAGGAGCATCTATGAGCGTCAAGCCATCCGTCCCGCGCACGCTCGCGCAGGTCACGCTTCGCGTCGTCTCGGCCATCATGGCCATCATCGGCGGGCTCATGGTCGTGGGGGCAATTCTGGTGTTTCTGTACCGTCACCAGCTGGGCTTCTCCGAGGACTCCATGTGGACCATCTTTGCGTACGGCGGCATCATCCTGGCCGCTGCCGCGCTGCTGCTCCTCACGGCGCGCCTCGGTCTGCGCGCGGCCGACGACTCGTCGAAGGTCGGCCCGTATCGCGCCCTGTGCTACTTCGTCGGCCTCGTGATCCTCGTTGCCATCGTGTGGGGCTGGGGTATGGGCATGTTCATCCTCTTCAACCCCGTGGTGCTCGTGAGCACCGTGACCTACGTGCTCGTGTGCTCCCAGCTCGCCGACAAGGTGGCCGACGAGCACGAGCGCGGCGTCGTCGGCGAGACCTTCCTGCGCACCGGCCGCCAGCGCACGCTGCACCTGCTCTCCGAGGTCATGATCGTCAAGGGCGCACTCGTCGGGCTCATGGCCGCAGTGATGGCCCTCGCGTTCTACTCGATGGGCGACATAAGCCTCGCCGCGAGCCTGGGGGTCTCCGTTGCCGACCTCGAGCGGGACCTGCTCGAGAACGCCGTGGCGGCCGCCCTGCACCTGGGCGTCGGCGCGCTCGGCATCTGGGGCTCGAACCGTCCCGAGAAGATCATGCCCTTCTTCGTCGTGTCAGCCGGCGCGCTTGCGCTCGACGTCGCGCGCATCGTCACGGGCGTCGTGGCGAGCGGCGCGCTTCTTGCCACCGGCACCGACACGCTGCTCGACCTCGTGTACACGGGCAGCTGCGCGTGGCTCGCCTGGAAGGTCTGGCGCCAGCCTCGCGAGCTTGTGGACAAGGGCCTCATCGCGCGGCAGTAGGCCGGCGGGCGCCCGGTTTGCCGCGGCGATTTCATTAGCTTGCAGCTAATTTTGAACCTGTGGAGTAGCTGGAGATGCTTTGTTTAGGACACGGCACCTATGAAGGCATATAACGATGCAAGGTAATGTTTGGATATTGCTCTGCAACTTGGCGGTGACGTTATAGCCTGCGGGCGCTGCCTGATCCTGCGCAACCTTGCTGTGCCCGTTGTCCTGCGCGCTCCGCGGTCGCATCGCCCTGTTTTGTCTCGGGTTGCAAACCATCTGCGGTCTGCTTCTTTACAAAAAAGTGAGCCATCGGCATGTCATAAGAAGGTTCCGCAAAAGAACTCTCCTACCATATAGCGTCAATCCTGACGTCTATGAGCCCGGGATAGTCTAAGAATTCGGAAGGAAAGGCTGGCTTTAGCTCGCCGTTCGCTTTATGTCGCATTGATCCCAAAAGAATATAGCAGACTTTTTTCGCCCGAGTGATTCCCACATAGTGCATGCAAAGCGCCTGCTCACGGGCATTGTATGGCTGTTCGTCGTATTTGTACGGAGGCATTATGTACTGATAGGTTTCCAAGCAAAACACAATGTCATATTCGAGGCCCTTTGCCTTGTGATAGGTAAGTATGCTCACCTCATCGGAGGACGCGGGTTTGAAACCGTTCCTCAGTAGCTTAACGTCTCCAACAACCGATCTATACGCTTTCACCGCATCGCCATTATCTGAGTCGGGCTCGCAAAGCCTCGCTATTGAAATTGCAAGATTGATGTTGTCTGCAAGCTCGTCTTCGGAGAGGGAGAAGTACTTTTCGAGCAGCTCCGCTCCGTGTTGCCGTTTTGACGACCTAGCTAGAGGGCCGAGATGATCATCGAGAAAGTGTCCGCTAAAGCGCAGGGGATTATAGTATTCCGATAATAGGCTTGAGAACAAGCGATTCCATTTTGAGAAGCTCTTGTCAAGAGGAGTCTCGGAAAAGCGCTTGTGAGGTAGGTCGATATTGTCGGCGAACCTGTCTAGTGTTTTATTGCTGTATCCGATGAGCGCCACCTCTCGCCGTTCGTTTACCCCGTACTTTTCCATAATCATCGGGAGGTGATTCTTGATGCCGACGGACAAATCTTTTTCATCGCCTGTTACATGGACGGAGAAGACCCTTCTGTCGGAGCGAGGGATAGGCTCGGGGTGGACTCCAAGAAGAGCGAGAGAGTATGCCTGAATAGCCTTGTCGCATCGGTGGTTCTTGGTGATTTGGAAGTGTTGGAACTCGGACGACCTCAGGAATTCGCGAAGGTAGTCCGGGGACTTGCCCGCGAAGCGGAAGATTGCCTGATCGATGTCTCCCACGACCACCCCCCTTAGATTGTAGGAGACCAGTTTCTTCATGAGAAGGTGCTGACAAATCCCACAGTCTTGATATTCGTCGATGAAGACGGCCGTATACCTGGCTTTTACAAATGCCGCTGCTTGAGGGACTAGCTCCAAAATGAGAAGCGCGGCCGGACCTAGCGCTCCAATAGGAAGGCTGCCGTTTCGGAATGATCTGATGATGAAGTTTCTGAGGCCCTCGTCGTCCATTGTTCGGTCCTTAAGCTTCTCCCATTCTGGGCTGAACTTATCTTCGATGAGGCTCAGATTGACGATTTTATGGGTGACGTGGGATGCGAATGGAGCCACGATCTGCCCCATACAGAAACTGTCAATGGTCCCGAAGAAAGACAGTCTTCGCTTGACCCCCAAGCGCCTACAGCGATCTCTCAGCTCGTCACTTGCCTTGTTTGTGTAGGAGATGGCAATTACTCCTTGGTAGGAGAGTAGACGAGAAGACTCCTCGACTATCATTCTTGCGAGCGTAAAAGTCTTCCCGCTGCCGGGGCGAGCTGTGACAACGACGTTACCCTTGCAGTCGATGATTGCCTGCTGCTCCAGCGTAGGCTCCACGCTCACTTTATCCGGCTTTCTACCAGCTTGACGATGTATTCCAGCGGAGTTGCTATCCGGTCGTTCCGTAAAACGCAAAGGCCAGGCTCCGAGGCGATGAAGTCATACATGGTTTCGGCCTTACGCTTCTGCATAGACCCCCTTGTCTCCTCAGGAGAATCCCGCCCGAAATGTCCGCTCAGCTCTTTGAATAGCGGTCCGTGAACCAGGTCGTCCTCAAGATCCGCGTACTCGGACAAAAAGAGCCCGTGTTCAGCAAGCGACGAAGCCAAAGTCTTCATTGCCTTTTCCGATTCCACTGGAGGCTCCCTGGAGTCCTTCCAGATCAAGTCTTCAGCGTACTCCTTGGTCAGACCCTCGAGATTGTCGTCCTCTACGTACCTGCTGGCAATGCTCGTCAGGCGCTGAACTCCTGCCGCGCGCCATCTCTCGGTCTTGGCGATTTTGAAGACATCGTTGTCCGTACGGAGGGTATAGGGGATTCCGAGGCTGGAGCACACGCGGACATACGGCTCGAACCCCACGCCCTCAACAGAGAGTATGGAGATGTTCAGCCTATCGACGTCCTTTTTGAGCGCGTGCGCCAGGGCGGAGTAGAAGATCCGCTCGGAAGGGCCCTCGACAAGGAAAACGCCGCTTGAGAAGAAGACTTCTGAGGAGATGGCATCGAGCCGATAGCCAAACCTATCAAGCGCCTCGTCGACATCGATGCTGCACCCCAGCGCGTGGCTACCATTCGCAGAAGCGCCATAGTTGAACAGGCGAAGAATCCGGCCGTCGGTAAAGCTTTCGATAATTTGCGGGGAGTGGGTAGTAATGAGAGCCTGACCACCTATGGCGGACGAGAGATACTTTGCAAGTCGTCTTTGCTGGTGAGGATGCAGATGGGCCTCCGGCTCCTCTATCGCGTAGATTATCACCTTTTCGGGATGCGCCGCGAGCTTCTGCTCGGAGATCCAGGTGGCGAAGTAAAGCTGGTTGCTACGGCCGTCTCCTCCGAACACAAGAGGGGCATCCCCACGGAGGTAGCCCAGGCGAAGGTTGTCCAGAAGCTTCTTTGCGTCGGTGTTCCCAGCGACAAGTCTAGCGGAGTACCCTTCATTCGCCGCAGACAGAGTGGCCATCTCCTCGTTTACAACGTCCAGTGACTTCGAGATGTAGTGGAGGGAGCTTATATTCTTGTTGAGGTCAAGAAGATTTGACTGGATTTGGTCTATCGCAGCGTCGTCTTCTGACTCCTGCTCCTCATTTCTCTGGCTTCTCGCGATGTTCAAAAGTCCGTTTTGCCGTCTTCTTAGAAACGAGACGAGGTCTCTGCCGCTGCTGACGTATTCAAGGGTCAGATTTCTTGTGTACGTCCTGCCATTTATCTGTTCGAGAGCCTCAAGGTGATGGCCTGCGCGAATTTCATACTCCCCGCCGCGTTGAAGATGGTACTGAATGAAGGCGACACCGTTATCTACAGCCGCCCCAAGAACGCTGACAACGCAGTCTTCGCGAATATCCTCAAGCCTGGCAGTCAACTCTATCGTGTCATCCGAAGAATAGATGCAGAAGTCGCTTTCGTCGAGCTCGAGGTCTCTCTGACTTAGGCTGGGGTCAAAGAGAATTCTGAGAGCGTGCAGTAGATTCGACTTGCCAGTATCGTTGCCTCCGATAATAAGGGTCTTGTCGTCGAAATCAACGCTCTCATCGACGAAGTTTCTGAAGCCCTTGATTCTTAGAGAAGATATTCGCATCTAATTATCCATTCATCGCGTGCTGCGGTTAAGACATCTTGCCTGCGGCGTTTTCTAGACTCAGCGACAAGTTGCTCAAACAGCCTGATTGAGGCTTAGGATAACGATAAGAACGGCCTTGCCTATATGGTCAAGCGTATTACGGTGCACTTCCTCGAGTCATCTTGTCCAGCTTGCTAGCGATGCTCTTCTTTAGGCCTTTATCCAGGATAGACTAATCTGGATTAAGGGCCAAAACGTTGTCGACTTCTTTCGACAGTATCCAAAGAACGATTTCTCCGTGGCTTCTACCGTAAGGCTTAGTAAATGCAAAGGCAACGCTGCTGTAGTAAGAAATCGTAACCATTTCTGGATTGATGCTATTGTCAAGCATAGGCGCACGTCGTCCCAGACGGAGTATTGCGTATTGTCTACGCCTTGCAACCTTGGAAGCATTCGTCAATCTCGAATTGAAAAACTACACGGCCATCCCCGTGGTACGTCATTTTAGGAGGCGATGGAAGTAACTATGATAGCGGGGAGCGCGGCGTCGTATCCGTCCTCGAGCGATACCTGCTGCATCTCATGCGTGGTGCCGAACACGGGAAGGGCGTCGCCGACCTGATAGCCGCCCAGATCCTCACGATCAGACGGCATCAGAAGGATGTCATGGTCGGATAAGGTGGCATCATCGTTGGCGAGCGTGGCGACAAGATAACGCTTACTCTGAGACTGAAACGTGCGCGTGACCATGCACGCTGCGCCTACGTACTTACCGTTCTGATTGTGCTCGTTCTCCATGTACCAGCCGTAGTCGAACTTTTGGTACAGGCCGCTATCCGGTACAGGCACGAGAGCGTCTGCAGCATTGATGAGCGCGAGGCTTGCTGCGTCGACTTCCTCCTGCGTCGCTTTGTTGTCGCTGAGAATGCGCTCAGCCTCCTCGTGTGCCGATGCGTAGGCGTCCCATCCCTCTGGCTCGTAATCCTCTTGCATCTTGCCGCTGTCGGCTAGGGTTGCCTCGAGCCCGGACTTGTCCACAATGGCGGAGGCGGGGTCGAAAGAGACGTTGCGCAGAAGAACGCCAATTCCCTCGAATTCGTTCTCATTTCGAGTACGGGCAAAGATGGAGAAGTCTGCGTCATTTGTCGTGCCGATAAGTACAAGATAGCTCTGCCCGTAGTTCGATTCGTACGAAGAGAGCGTATAGTTCGCATAGCCATCGGACCAGCTGTCGGTCTGTTTGAAGTTGTTTCCGAAGGGCATGTCCCAGCCGGTGGCATCTTCAACGGCATTAATATCCTTGGCCGTTCCGGCGGGTAGGCATTCTACAAAGAGGGCAGTGGTGCCACCAAGGATCGCGGAATCATCGTCGAGTTTGGCATCTGAGAAGACCGTTCCGAAGTTTCGGGAGCTGGAACGTTTCCAATCGGGGCTGATCTTGAATGTTATCCCCCGGACGTTTGCGTCTAAGGTGTAGCCGTAATCTGAGGGCGTTTGCTGAGAAGCGGTCTGGCCACTGCAGCCCGCCAGTACTGTGCCGCAGAGGGCGAGCACTCCGGAAAGCGAGAGGGAGATAATGCGATTTCGTATGAGCACGAGGAGGTCTCCTTTTCATTGGCTATCCAAATTGTACGCAATAGGCTGCTCTGAAAAGCATGTCGAAGGGAAGGAGGTCCGCAAGTGGTAGGGCGCGTCCATCAAGAAGTGTGCGGAGGGCCTTGTGGCGAGGTGCTGAGCACGCCGGTGACGCTCTCTCCGGAAATCTCACAAGCGGCATCTGCCCCAATCAGATTCGTAAGATTCTCATGCCGCTATTCGACGACCTCGTAAAGGACAGCATTGTAGTCAAGAATCCTTGTATGGAGATGGTCGCGCCGCGCAGGGGTCGCTCGGACCCGGTACGCCCTCAGGCCGGAGACCATCTGCGACTTCATTGAGCGGCTTAACTTCTCTCAGAAGTCTGACGCCGTTTAGTTCCTTGCAGCCAGCGTCTGAATGCGATAAGAGGAGGTTGGCAGCCTTTCGCGGTGCGCCGCCAGCCTTGAGAGTTTGGCCATACCAATCCGCAAGTCCTACTACTGCTCAGGAAACCTTAAAGAGCCCAAGACCAAAGAAGGGCACGCGCCGCCTTCCCATGTCAAGCCCTCCTGAAATTCTCTTGTTTTAAACGGGGGCACAAATGCACGCATCGATGCGTATACGCTGGGCGGAATGGAGTGGCGGAGAAAAGTGGCAAGAAGCCAGAGGGGCTCTTATAGTAAAGTGAGGATATGTTGGCTATCCCCGGCGCCATCATGGGCAGGGTCGGCCCGAATGATCTCGAGTCGCGGAAATTTCTCGATTGTCGGCTGTTTGGCCTAAAAGGTTGGGCGTGACATGAGCTACGCCGCTCTTACCTCTTCGCGATTGCCCTGGGGGATGTGCATCCCAAAGCGGCGCAAGAACTTGTCGTCAATGCTTCGAGCGTGGTCACGATGGAGATCAACGCTCATGTGAATATGGAAACCAAACGCGCAGCAATGGACGTCGCAAGCTACCTCTTCTCCGAGTCGTGCGCGGCGGCTGCCATCGTCAACCTGATTGATCAATCTGGGCCTTGCATCGTTAACGGCTTCCTGTACCTTGCGCTCATAGGCTCGCATCGTGATTGGGCGCAAGGCGCACTGAAAAATGCCCCGAAACAAGCCAAAGAATAATTCGTGCCAGATTTGCACTAGGCTGCTGTTTAATAACAGGAAGTGAAAAAACAGGGGCACTTAACTGTTCGTACGCCTCCTTGTCCAGGCTTAACCTCGCATCCTGCTATTAGCTCGCAGCTAATGAAATCGCCGGGAGCGTTTCCTACGATGTGCTTATCGAAACGCCATCAAGAAAGGAAACGTTATGTCCGAACAGCAAGCCCCTCGCTCCGTCGCCGCTATCGTCGCCCTCGTATTGGGCGTCATCGCCCTCATTTCTTCCTGGGTGCCCATCATCAATAACTTATCGTTCGTCTTTGCCCTTGTGGGAGTCGTGTTCGCCGTCGTGGGTCTTGTGGGCACGCTTCGCGGCAAGAAGCCCGGCCGCGGGCTCGCCATCGCCTCGGCGGTCGTGAACGTGGCTGCCGTCGCCATCGTGCTGGCGACCCAGTCCGCCTACTCCGTCGCCATCGACGAGGCGGCCTCGGGCGCGGTCCAGACTTCGGATGGGGCGTCTGTTGCTGCCCCCGTGGCCGGAGAGGCGACCTCTGCCGAGCCTGCCGACAAGTACTCCATTGACGGAGAGGAACTTACCGGAGACGCCTACTCCTGCAAGATCTCCGGCGTGTACACCAACAAGGCCGGCAAGGACCTCAGCTATGTTCAGGTAAGCTATAACCTTTTTGACGCGGACGGCAACCAGATCGGCACGGCTCTGGCGAACACGAACAACCTCGCCGACGGCGGAACCTGGAAGTTCGAGGCCTTCGGGTCCGCTGCCGTTGACGAGGTCGCGAGCTATAAGATTGGGGATGTGACGGGCTTTTAGGCGGGAGGTCGCATGGCGGAGAAACTGACGGAGGAGCTTCTGAGTGAGCTGCTCGACGCGCCGACGATTGACGGTTTCGTCGCGAAAAACGCGCTTGGCCATCGAAAGCTCGGCGAATACCTGGAGGAGCTTCTCGAACAAAAAGACCTCAAGCGCTCGCAGGTCGTGCATATGGCGAATCTCAACGAGACGTTCGGTTATCAGATCTTCACCGGTCAACGCAATCCGAGCCGCAACAAGGTCCTGCAAATTGCCTTTGCCATGGCGCTCAGCCTCCGCGAGACGAACCGTGCGCTCGAGGCTGCCGGCGTGAGCTCGCTATATAGCAAAGACCGCCGCGATGCGATCATCATTTTCTGTCTTGACCGTGGGTGCTCACTTCAAAAGGTCAACGAGGAGCTCTATCGCTTCGGCGAGGAAACTCTTTGCTAAGGCTATTATGGGGACCATGGATGAGTCTCCGGACAATTCGCTTCACGACGAGCTGGCAGCCCGGCTCGATGCGCTCGGCGTCGCAACGGCGTCGGGCGCTTATCGCGTGGAGCGCGTGCTTAAGCGGTCGCCGGCGGAGGAGACTCAGCTCGTGTACCTGCGCTGCACCGACGGGGGAGAGCTGGGTCCCTATGTGCGCAAGGTGTTTGCCGCCAATGCGGCCATCGGCGGGGTGTACCAGAAGCTTGCGGAGGTGCAGCGTGCCGGCGCTCGCTTCAGGCAGCTTCCCCGAATCGTGAGCTGTGCCAAGAAGAACGGCCGACTTGAGGTCGTTATGGAGTACATACGGGGCGCAACGCTTCGCGAGGTCGTTGAGCGTTCGCGGCCGGAAGACCGAACGCTGCTCGCCTATCGGCTTATGCCCGCCATCTGCGAAGCTGTCCGGGAGCTCCACGAGGGCACGGGCGAGGTAATCATTCATCGCGATCTCACGCCGAGCAATGTGATAATCCCCGCCGCTGACCCCGCAACGCCCGTGCTCATCGATTTGGGGATAGCCCGAGTTTGGCGCGAGGGCGCCGGGGTCGACACCACGCGCTTTGGCACGCGTCCCTATGCCCCGCCGGAACAGTTCGGGTTTGGTCAAACCGATGTGCGAAGCGACGTCTACGCCCTCGGTATGCTGGCGTTTTTCTGCCTGACCGGGCGCGATCCGGAGGTTGGCGACCGGGAGCGCGGCTTTGCCTGCTATGAAGTGCCCGAAAGGTGGCGGAAAGTTATCGCCAAGGCGGCGTCGCTCGATCCAGGCGAGCGTTACAGCGCCGTCGCAGAGCTCGCAGAGGCGATTGCTGGGTTGAAGGCGGCGTCGCCTCAGCATGGCCCTTCTCGATCCATGACGTCTCGCCCGGCTCGATTGCTTACCGTTCGAAACGTGATTGTGCTTCTAGTTTGCGGCGCGATCATCGTCAGCGGACTGAGCACAGCCTTGCCGTCGCCGGGACATATTCAGGGATCGTATGCAGGTTACGTGCTCGGTGCGGCAGTGCTGTTTCCCTGTTGTGTGGCAATTGCCGCCTACGCGCTTATGGATAAGCGCTAGCTGCGAGAAAACGTCTCTTTCTTTCGCGAGCACACTCCGGCGCAGGTATGGCGGGCGATCGCTGGCGTGTTCGCAGCCATTATGGCTGCCGGGTTTATCGTCGCGCTTCTATTCGAGCTGTAAAGAAGGCGGGCAGAGGCGTTTCCCCTGCCCGCCTTTGCGCGTGCGAGTGATATCCGTACTCGCAGCTACGCCAGGTCAAGCTCCATGAGGCGCGCGATGCTCACGATGTAGATCTTGAGCGCGCGCTTGAGATCGGCCTCGCTCACGCCCTCGTCGGGGCCGTGCTCCATGCCGACCCACTCGGGCTCGTCGGCGTCGTTCTCGTGCGGGCCGAAGGCGCAGGCGCGGCTGAACTTGCGGGCATAGGTGCCGCCGCCGATGCAGAAGGCCTCGGCCTTCTTGCCCGTGTACTCGCTGTAGGTGTCGAGCAGGCAGCTGATCTGGTCGCACTTGGGGTCGATGTAGAAGGGGACCTTGTCCTCGAGCTTGCGGTAGCCGCAGCCGTGGGACGCCGCGATCTGGCCCATGCGCTCCGTGATGGCCTCGCCCGTGGTCGTGGTGGGGTAGCGGGAGTCGACGGTCTGCACGAAGTGGCCGTCCACGGTGCGCACGGTGCCCGCGATACAGGTAAGGGGGCCGAACTTCTCGTCGTGGGCGGCGATGCCGGTGTGGGAGCCGCAGGTGTCCTCGGTGAGGGCGACCTCGAGCTCGACGAAGGCGCGGGAGGCGTCGTCGACGAGGTCGTTGGCGAGCAGGTAGCGGGCGAGCAGGCCGATGGCGTTTACGGTGCCGGCGGGCAGCGAGGCGTGGCCGCCCTTGCCGTGGGCGCTGACGCGCGCAAGGCCGTCGCCTGCGGGCTCGACCGTGATGTTGTCGGCGGCGGGCAACGCGGCGGCGTCGGCGCGCACGATGGCGCAGGCGAGGCCGGGGATGGCGTTGGCCACGGTGCCGCCGTCGAGCTCGACGAGCTTGCCGCCGGCAACGGCGTCGACCGTGCGGAACTCGCCCTGGTAGACGCCCTTCTCGCCGCAGATCAGCGGGAAGTCGGCGTCGGGCGAGAAGCAGAACAGCGGCTCGGGGCAGCGCTCGAGGTAGTACTTGACGTCGCCCATGGACGTCTCTTCGGCGTTTCCGATGATGCAGCGCAGGGTGTAGGGGAGCTTCTTGCCGGAGGCCTCGACCATGCGGGCAAAGAAGTGCGCAGCGTAGAGTGAAAGGACGAAGGGGCCCTTGTCGTCGAGGACGCCGCGGCCGATGAGGTAGCCGTCCTTGCGCGTGACGTCGAGGGCGGGGAAGGTCCAGCCGAGGCCGAGCGGGACGATGTCGGTGTGGGCGATGGTGGCGATGTAGCCGTCGGACTCGCCGGCGAGGTCGGCGTAGCCGATGTAGCCGTCGAGGTCGGTGACGGCCAGGCCGAGGCGCGCGGCGATCTTCTCGGCGGCGACCAGCGCCTCGTTGGATGCCGGGCCCCAAGGCTTGCCGGGTTCCGCGTGCTCGAGGTCCTCGACTGACTCGATTTTCACGAGGGTGCGGATATCTTCGACGACATCCTCCCAGACCTCGTCGACGAAGGCGTCGACGTCCTGCTTGAGCTGCTGCTCGTTCATGCGTCCTCCTTGTGCCGCGTGTGCGGTGCTCCGGTGGGTGGTTTCCGAAATCATCTTAGCGCGTGGAGGGGAGGGCGGTGCCGCTGCTTGCAAGACGGCATCGATTCCAAAGAAGGGCGCGGCGCGGGGCTAGCGCGCAGGTGGGGCGCCGCGGCGGTTGCGGCCGCTCGGTTAGTTGCGGTTGCCGCGCGTGCGGTTGTAGCCGCGGCCGTAGGCGTCGAACGCGTCGATGGCGTCTCGCTCAAGGGCGTCGAGGCTCTCGTAGCCGCTCTGGGTGAGCGAGACGACGCTGATCTCGAAGGCGTCGCCGTACTTGAGGTCGGCGTAGACGTCGCCGTTGCCGTGCCCGGTGAGGTGCTGGGTCACGCGGCCGACGACGCGGACGCTCTGGCCGACGTAGTACAGGTCTTGCGTGGTGTTGTGGATCACGTAGACGCCGGTGAAGTCGCCGTTTGAGGTGAGGCGGTCGCGCGCGGCGAGGAACTCTCGCGGGGTGGCGCCGGGGGAGACGAGGCCCCAGAGCTTGTTTTTGAGGGCGGCTTGCCGGCGTTGGAGAGCAGATCCGTAGGCGACGAAGACGGCTGCGAGGGCAAGGCACGCGACGGCGCCCCATAGGCTGAGGTCACAGAGGAACGCGCCGACCTCAGCTGCCGCGGCGCTGCCTGCCATGCCGAAGCCGTCGGCACGGCCCGTCGAGTAAAGGCATAGGCAAAGAACCGCTACGGAGGCGAGGCCGCCCGCGACGCGGAAGTAATGCATATGGGTCGTGCTTTGGGAGCTTGCCAAGACGAAGTGCCCTTCAAACCAAAAAAGGCCAGGACCGAAGTCCTGACCTTTGAATTTATGGTGGGCGTTACAAGATTTGAACTTGTGACCTCTTCCGTGTCAGGGAAGCGCTCTCCCCCTGAGCTAAACGCCCGAAGCTTGGGGTGCGCGTTTTCGCGCGAGGAATAATATACCGAAGGTCTGGCATAGACGCAACCCTTTTTTTGAAAAACTTTTTCCCAAGCGAAAATTAGCGGTTTTGGGCTGCCGGCTGTGAGAAGATTGACCTGCGCTCCAAACACACTTCAACCGCACGAGGGGGCAATCCCGTGTATACCGTTTTTCTTGCCGGGGGCATCGCCTCGGGCAAATCTTCCGTAGCCCGCGCGCTCGAGCGCCGAGGGGCTTGGCGCATCGACCTCGACCAGGTCTCGCGCACCGTGCTCGAGCCCGGTTCTGAATGCGTCGCCGAGGTCGCCGAGGAGTTCGGCGAGGACCTCGTCGACGCACAGACGGGCGCGCTCGACCGCGGTGCCCTCGCGCGCCGAGCCTTTGCCGACGCCGATTCCACGGCCCGCCTGGAGGCCATCGAGCTCCCGTATATCCGGTGCATGCTCGTACGCATGTTGGAAGGGGAGGGCTGCTGCCTGACCAAACCGCGGGTCTGCGTCGTCGAGGTGCCGCTGCTCGACAGGATCGAGTCGATGCTCAACCTCGCCGATGAGGTGCTCGTTGTCGATTGCCCGCTTGAGGTGCGCCGAGTACGTGCCCAGGGGCGTGGAATGGACGTTGCCGACTTCGACCGCCGCGCGGCGCTCCAGCCGAGCGATGAGTACCTGCGCAGACACGCGACGGCGCTGCTCGACAACTCGGGCGGGCCGTCGGAGCTGGCCGAGCAGGTCGAGGCCTGGTGGTCGGCGCATGAGGCCGCCGGTTGGAGGGGTGCCTGCAATGGCTAGGGCCAAGGATAAGACCCGCTTCTTCCGCTGGTTCCGGGCGCTTCCGTTGCTTGTGCTCACGGTCGCCTTCATCGCGTGCGCGACACTCTCGGCCACGCCGACCACTTTTGTGGCGCAGACCTTCTATCCGGTTAAGTATCCGGATGCGATCAATGAGTCGGCTGCCAGGCACGGCGTCGATCCGATGCTCGTGGCGGCGGTGGCCAAGTGCGAGTCGGGCTGGAACGCCGACGCTCAGTCGGGGGCCGGCGCCGTTGGCGTCATGCAGGTCATGCCGTCCACGGCCGAGGAGCTTGCCGAGCTCGGGGTGGTCGATGGCTCGGCCTTCGACCCCGCGGCGCTCGACGACCCTGCGACCAATATCGAGTACGGCTGCGCGTACCTAGGCGTTCTTCAAGGGGAGCTCTCCGACGACGATGAAGTGATTTGCGCCTACAACGCAGGGCTCGCGGCGGTGCAGGGCTGGCTCGAGTCCGGCGGCTCGGTTGCCGACAACGTTCCGTTCTCCGAGACGAAGTATTACCTCGAGCGCGTCAAACAGGCGTATGAGGGCTACAAGCGGTCGTATCCCGACGGGTTTTAGCCCCATTGCGTCGCAATCGGGGTCTGTGCCGGAGCGTTATTCGCTTAGTGGGTGAACAAAACTTGGTTCACCTGAGTATCGGCAAATTGCTCAACTCGTCTACCTGCGGTTTTACAAAACGGGGTTCGTCGGATACTCGACGAACCCCGTTTTGTTCACCCACTAAGGGATGTTTGCGTGCCCGATGGCTGCGTAAGGCGCCAGACGCGGCAGATTCTTAGCGCGCGGCCCTGTGCGTGAGGTGCCAGCCGCCGCAGAACTCGCACTCGTAGCAGTTGAGGTCGCGCGATCCGTGCCGCTTGCAGGCGCGGATCGCGTCCTCGGCCTCCGCGCGCGTGGCGTAGCGCTTCTTTCGGTCGCAGGCTCGGTAGCGAGCGTGCTCTTCCCTTCGCGCGTTCTCACGCGCGAAGGCCGCGGCGGCGCCGGCTTCCGACGCAAGGCCCGCCTCAAACGAGGCGCGCTGCTTAGCCTTTGCCGATTGCTTCCTGCTGCCCACTCAAACTCCGATCCATGCCCGCCTGTGTCGTGTACTAACTATAATCGCCGCCGGATAACGAAATAGCGCCCGCCGGGTAACCGACGGGCGCCAAGTCATGCCGTTATGCTCGTGAGCTGGTATTACATGCGCTCGTGGCAGGTACGGGAGATGACGTCGAGCTGCTGCTCACGCGTGAGGTCGATGAACTTCACGGCGTAGCCGGAGACGCGGATGGTGAAGTTGGCGTACTCGGGCTTCTCGGGGTGCTCCATGGCGTCCTTGAGCTTCTCGACGCCGAAGACGTTCACGTTGAGGTGGTGAGCGCCGTTGGCGAAGTAGCCGTCGAGGACGTTGACGAGGTTCTGCGTGCGCTGCTCGTCGTCGTTGCCCAGGGCAGACGGGTTGATGGTCTGCGTGTTGGAGATGCCGTCGAGGGCGTACTCGTAGGGGAGCTTGGCGACGGAGTTCAGCGAGGCGAGCAGGCCGTTCTGCTCAGCGCCGTAGGCGGGGTTAGCGCCCGGGGCGAACGGGGTGAACGCCTTGCGGCCGTCGGGGGTGCCGCCGGTGGCCTTGCCGTAGACGACGTTCGAGGTGATGGTGAGGATCGAGGTCGTCGGCTCGGAGTTGCGGTAGGTGTGGTGCTTGGCGATCTTGGCCATGAAGGTCTTGAGCAGCCAAACAGCGACGTCGTCGGCGCGGTCGTCGTCGTTGCCGTACTTGGGGAAGTCGCCCTCGACCTCGTAGTCGACGACAACGCCCTGCTCGTCGCGGACGGTCTTGACCTTGGCGTACTTGATGGCGCACAGGGAGTCGACGACGTGAGAGAAGCCGGCGATGCCGGTCGCGAAGGTACGGCGGACGTTGGTGTCGATGAGGGCCATCTCGGCGGCCTCGTAGTAGTACTTGTCGTGCATGTACTGGATGAGGTTCAAGATGTTGACGTAGAGGTCAGCCAGCCAGTCCATCATCAGGTCGAACTTGTGCATGACCTCGTTGTAGTCAAGGTACTCGCTCGTGATGGGGGCGTACTCGGGGCCGACCTGCATGTGGTTGCCCTGCTTGTCCATGAACTTCTCGTCCTTGCCGCCGTTGATGGCGTAGTTCAGGCACTTGGCGAGGTTGGCGCGGGCACCGAAGAACTGCATCTCCTTGCCGGTCTCGGTAGCGGAGACGCAGCAGCAGATGGAGTAGTCGTCGCCCCAGACCGGACGCATGACGTCGTCGTTCTCGTACTGGATCGAGGACGTGGTGACAGAGATCTTGGCGGCGTACTTGCGGAAGTTCTCCTGCAGGCGCTTGCTGTAGAGAACGGTGAGGTTCGGCTCGGGAGCAGGACCCATGTTCTCGAGGGTGTGCAGGAAGCGGTAGTCGTTCTTGGTCACGAGGCTGCGGCCGTCCTGGCCGAGGCCGGCGACCTCAAGGGTGGCCCAAACCGGGTCGCCGGAGAACAGCGCCTGGTAAGAAGGAATACGGGCGAACTTGACCATGCGGAGCTTGAGGACGAGGTGGTCGATGAGCTCCTGGGCCTCGGACTCGGTGATCTTGCCGGCCTCGAGGTCACGCTGGATGTAGATGTCCAGGAAGGTGGAGACGCGGCCCACGGACATGGCGGCGCCGTTCTGGGTCTTGATGGCGGCGAGGTAGCCGAAGTAGAGCCACTGGACGGCCTCGTGGGCGTTGGTGGCCGGCTTGGAGATGTCGTAGCCGTAGATCTCGGCCATCTTCTTCATGCCCTGCAGGGCACGGATCTGGTCGGAGATCTCTTCGCGCTGACGGATGACCTCGTCGGTCATGGTGCCGTCGCCGCAGTTGGCCTGGTCGGCCTTCTTGCCGGCGATGAGGCGGTCGACGCCGTAGAGGGCAACGCGGCGGTAGTCGCCGACGATGCGGCCGCGGCCGTAGGTGTCGGGCAGACCGGTGATGACGTGGGAGTGGCGGGCGGCGCGCATCTCGGGGGTGTAAGCATCAAAGACGGCCTGGTTGTGGGTCTTGTGATACTCGTTGAAGATCTGGTTGAACTTGTCGTTCACGTGGAAGCCGTAGTTCTCGGCCGCCTGCTGGGCCATCTTGATGCCGCCGTAGGGCATGAAGGCGCGCTTGAGGGGCTTGTCGGTCTGCAGGCCAACGATCTTCTCGAGGTCCTTGGTGTTCTCGCCGATGTAGCCCGGGCCGTAGGCGGTCAGGCCGGAGACGATCTCGGTCTCGCACTCGAGGACGCCGTCGTGGGCGCGCTCCTCGGCCTGAAGCTCCTGGACCTTGCCCCAAAGCTCGTTGGTGGCGTTGGTCGGGCCGGCCAGGAACGAGTCGTCGCCGTCGTAGGGGGTGTAGTTGCGCTGGATGAAGTCGCGGACGTTGATGTCGTCCACCCAGTGGCCACCCTTAAAGCCGTTCCACTCTTCGCAAAGCTGCATTGCCATGCCTCCTTGTTCTCGGCGCGGCGTCCCTGAGCCGGGGGCGACGCGCATTAATAACCTTGCCTTGAACCGATGGTGCCTTTGGTGAATCTATATCTCCAGCTCGCCGCGAAGGATCTGCTGTGCCCGCGCGGTGCGCTCTGGGGTCGGGGGCTCGACGCCTTCGAGTCGATAGGGGAGACCAAGCTCCTCCCACTTGAAGACGCCGAGGGTGTGGTACGGGAGGACCTCGACGCGCTTGACGGCGTCTCCGAGCTCGGCGATGAACTCGCGCGTGCGGCGCAGGTACTCGTCGATGTCGGTGATGCCCGGCACGAGGACTTGGCGAATCCACAGGGGCTGCTCGCGCTGCGCGAGGTAGCGAAGACAGTCGAGGATGTTCGCGTTGCCGCGGCCGGTGAGCTCGCGGTGCTGCTCGGGGTCGATGTGCTTGATGTCGGCCATCACGAGGTCGCAGACATCCATGAGCTGCTCGAACTTGCCAAACCACGGCTCCTCGCGCGTGAAAGGCGCAAGCGAGGTGTCCAGGCAGGTGTTGATGCCGCGGGCGCGCGCCTTCGTGAAGAGCTCGAGCACGAAGTCGAGCTGCCCCAAGGCCTCGCCGCCCGAGACGGTGATGCCGCCCTCCGGGCCCCAGTAGCTGCGGTAGCGCTCGGCCTGGTCGAGCAGTTCGTCGGCGCTCTTGAGCTCGGCGCCCTCGCCAGCCCAGGTGTCCGGGTTGTGGCAGTAGGCGCAGCGCATCGGGCAGCCCTTGAGGAAGATGAGGAAGCGAACGCCGGGGCCGTCGGCCGAACCGAACGACTCGATCGAGTGAACACGTCCCTGCATGCGCGCCTCCTCAGCCTGGATGCCTTGCCTTGCCCCGTTTGGGCCAAAAGCAAATCTAGTTGGCGCGCTCGAAGCGTTCCTTGATTGAAATCAAGTAAAAGATATTTACATAAGCGGATGGGGCGAACGGTAGGATTTTGACGGTAAACGGTTGGCCTGCAGGTGGAAAGAAGTGCCTCCCGCTACTGGCGGCACAATCGATCTTAAGCAGCATTCGCGCAGGTCAGGCCTGACTGCGCTGTGCGATTCCCCGCAAGCCCGCATGGTCCACGATGAGGATGCGTCCGCGGCCGGGGCGCTCAATCAAGCCCTCGCGGGCGAACCGTGCCACGTTGCGGCTCACGGTCTCGGGGCGCAGACCGACGCTCGCGGCGATGTCCTCGAGCTTGAGGTGGATCTCGGGGCCGGCGCAGCGCTGATCCCGAACGAGCAGATACTGTGCGAGCCGCTGCCTGGGGTCGCGGATGGAGAGCATCATGATGCGCTCCTCGGCGTCGTCGAGCTCGGTCGTCACCATGCGGATGAGCCCGAGCGCGACGTCGGGGTGGTTCGAGAGCAGCGCCTCGAAGTCGGGGCGGTGTATGCGGCACAGGCGCACCGGCGTGAGGCACTCGACCGAGTAGCGGTAGACGTGGTCGGCGGTGAACATGCCGTGCCAGAGCGCCTGCCCGTCGTGGAGGACGTCGAGGACGTATTCCTCGCCGTCGGGGCTTACGCGAAACGTCTTTATGCGGCCGGAGCGGACGACGATTATGGACTCGATCGAGTCGCCCTCATGGACGACGATGTCGCCCTCGGCGTGCGCCGTGTGACGCGAACATGCCAGAAGCTCGCGCTTGGCGTCGACGGGGAGGTCGGCAAAGAGGCGGATGTTGTCCATGCAGGAGCTGCCCGCGCGTGAAAACGCGCAGTCGTGCCCGGCGCCCGCGCATACGCGGTTGCTCTGCGGCTTTGTGGTCATTTTCGCCCCTCTCGTCGCTCGATTGGCTCATTATGGCGCATAAAGAAAACCGCCGCCCGCGAGGTGCGGACGGCGGCAATGTTTTATGCAGATGAGGTGGGCTTCGCGCTGCTTAGCGCTCCCAGGTGGTCAGGAGCGCGTCGAGCTGCGCCTCGATGGAGGCGCGGTCCATGTGGCGGCCGATGATGCAGAGTTTGGTTTCGCGGTCGCCGACCTCGGGGTCCCAGGTGTCGAGGATCTCGGGCGTCTCGGCGAGGATCTGCTTCTTTTCCTCCTCGGGCGCGGAGTCGACGAACAGGCCGTTCTCGGACAGGCGCATCTGGTGGCCCGCCTGCTCAAAGAGGTAGCACATGTCGGTGTTGAGCGTGGTCCACAGGACGCCCTTGGCGCGGACGACCTCATCGGGCCAGTTGTACTCGACGTAGCGCTGGAAGGCGTCGTGGTCGAACGGCTGACGGCGGTGGTAGACGAAGGTCTGGATGTCGTACTCGAGGACCTCGGGGTCTTCGTGCTCCTCGGGGTGCTCCATGGCCTCGATCCAGGCGGCGGAGTTGTAGGCCTTCATGAAGTCGAAGCGGCCGGTGTCCAGGAGCTCCTTCAGGTCGACGTCACCCTGCTCGGCCTCGATGATGACGGCGTCTTTCTGCAGGCTGCGCACGATGGCCTTGAGCTCGCGGAGCTGCTCGGGCGTCACGGTGTCGGTCTTGTTGAGGATGAGGGTGGAGCAGAACTCGATCTGCTGGATGAGCAGGGACTCGATGTCGTCCTCGTCGATGTCGTCGGCCAGCAGGTCGCGGCCGCCGTTGAATTCGTCGTACATGCGCGCGCAGTCGACCACGGCGACGATGTTGTCGAGCGCGAGCTTGGGCTCGCCGCCGACCTTCTCCTCGTCGCAGAAGGCGCTGATGGTGTAGGCGATGGGCACGGGCTCACAGATGCCGGAGGCCTCGATGATGATGTAGTCGAAGTCTCCCGAGTCGGCGATGGAGCTGAGCTGGTTGGCGAGGTCGTCGGCCAGGGTGCAGCAGATGCAGCCGTTGGTGAGCGGGATGATGTCCTCGGCCTCGGTGAGGCCGCCGTCGCGGATGAGGCTCGCGTCGACGTTGACCTCTCCGATGTCGTTGACGATCACGGCGGCGCGGATGCCGCCGTCGTTGGAGAGGATGTGGTTCAAAAGCGTGGTCTTGCCGGCGCCGAGGTAGCCGGTGAGCATCACGATCTTCACGGGTTTGTTCGCGGGCATGTGCCCTCCTTCGGGTTGAAAGCCATAACGGCTTTATGGTACCCCGAAGGGGACGCCCCCGACGGCAAAACGGCAAGAAGCGCAGGGGCTTCTTGCCGTTCGGGCACCAGGGAAGGGGGAGATGTGGGCGCGCGGACCCTCGCTGAAGCCGCGGAGCCGGGGGATGCGGGCCCGCGGCCCCAATTAGTGCACGAAGAGCTTGATGATGGGGCGCTTCCAGTCGGCGTGCGGCGCATAGCGGAACGGCGCGTCAAAGAAAGTCGCCTTGCTGATCACGGACTTCTCGTGGGTGAAGGTCTCAAAGCTCTTGCGGCCGTGGTAGCTGCCCATGCCCGAGGCGCCCATGCCGCCGAAGCCCATGTGGCTCGTGGCCAGGTGCATGATGCAGTCGTTCACGCAGCCGCCGCCGAAGGGGATCTCGGCCGTCACGCGACGCTGCGCTGCGCGGTTCTCGCTAAAGAAATAGCAGGCCAAAGGCGTCGGGCGCGAGCGCACGAAGTCGATCGCCTCGTCGAGCTCGCGGAAAGTGAGCGCGGGGAGCACGGGGCCGAAGATCTCCTCGCGCATGACGGCGTCGTCGGCGGTCACGCCGCGCATGATGGTCGGCGCGATCTTGAGCGCACCCTCGTCGACCTGCCCGCCAAGCACGACCTTGGCCGGGTCGATGAGGCCGCAGACGCGGTCGAAGTGCTTGCGGTTGACGATCTTTCCGTACTCGGGGTTGGAGAGGGGGTCGCTTCCCAGCTGGCGCTCGACCGCGCACTGGATCTCGGCGATCAGGCGGTCCGCCACGCGCTCGTCCACGAGCAGGTAGTCGGGGGCCACACAGGTCTGGCCGCAGTTGAGCCACTTGCCGAAGGCGATGCGCTCGGCGGCGACGCGCAGGTTGGCGGTTGCGTCGACGATGCAGGGGCTCTTTCCGCCGAGCTCGAGCGTGACGGGGGTGAGGTGCTCGGAGGCGCGCGCCATGACGAGCTTGCCCACGGTCACGCCGCCGGTAAAGAAGATGTAGTCCCAGGCCTCGTCCAGAAGTGCTTTGTTCTCGGCTCGGCCGCCCTGGACGACGGCGACGAGCTCGGGGCCGAAGGCCTCCTCGCAGATGCGGGCGAGCTCGGCCGAGGAGGCGGGCGAGTAAGCCGAGGGTTTGATGACCACGGTGTTGCCCGCGGCGATGGCGCCGGCGAGCGGCTCCAAAGTCAGCAGGAACGGGTAGTTCCACGGGGCCATGACAAGCGTGACGCCGTAGGGCACGCGCTCGACGTGCGCGGAGGCGATGGCGTTGGCGAGGTCGACGCGGCGCGCGTGGCGTCTTGCCCAGCGGCCCACGTGGGCGATCTGGTGGCGGATCTCGGCGAGCGAGAGCCCTATCTCGCACATGTACGCCTCGTCGCGGCATTTGCCGAGGTCAGCGGCGAGCGCGTCGGCGATGGCGTCCTCGTGCGCGGAGACGACATCGTAGAGGCGGCGCAGGGCGGCCTTGCGGGCGGAGACGGGCAACGTGGCGTTCGTGCGGAAATAAGCGCGCTGGCGCTCGACGACCGCGTGGATGTCGGTTGCGTTCATGATGGCCTTTCGTTTCGGTCGACCTGCTGTGCTCCGATGCTATCGGGCTGGTTTGCGCTGCGCGCGGCCCTTTGAGCGGCGGCTTAGGAAAGCGCTGGGGAGAAGCTCGCTCCCATTGTCGCGCTGCCGGCGACCAAACGGTAGAGGCAGGCAAGCTCGGAGGCGTCCCAGAGCACGGGGACCGGGTAGAGCGGGTTGGACTCGGCGTCGGCGTGGGCAGCCATGGCGCAGATGTCCTCCTCGCGGATGCAGTCGAGGTGGGCGGGGATGCCCATCTTTGCGTTCATCTCGTCGACCCAGTCGATGAAGGCGCCGGCGAGCTCGGCGTCGCTTTCGCCCTCAAGGCCGCAGACGCGGGCGAGCTCGGCGAGCTTCGCGTGCGCTGCCTGCCCGTAGGCGCGCAGGACGTGGGGGAGGATGACGGCGTTCGCCAGCCCGTGCGGCGTGCCGTAGAGGCCGCCCAGGCTGTGGGCGATGCCGTGGACGTACCCGACGTAGCTGCGGGTGAAGGCGACGCCGGCGGAATATGCGGCCGTGAGCATGTTGCGCCGGGCGTCCTCGTCGTCGCCGTGGAGATACGCTTGGTAGAGGTTGTCGCGGATCAGGCGCACGGCCTCGACGGCGGCCGCGCGGGTATAGGCGTTCGTGCTGCGGCCGATGTAGGCCTCGACGGCGTGGGTGAGCGCGTCCATGCCGGTCTGCGCCGTGATGGCGGGCGGGAGCCCGATCGTGAGGCGCGGGTCGTGCACGGCGTAGCGCGGGATGAGCACGAAGTCGTTGATGGGGTACTTGTGATGCGTGGTAGAGTCGGTGATCACGGCGGCCAGGGTGACCTCGGAGCCCGTGCCGGCAGTCGTCGGGACGGCGATGAGCAGGGGCAGGCGGCGGTGCACGCGCAGAAGGCCGCGCATCTTGTTCACGGGCTTGTTCGGCTGGGCGATGCGGGCGCCCACGGCCTTGGCGCAGTCCATGGCCGACCCGCCGCCGAAGCCGATGATCGCCTGGCATCCGGCGGAGCGGTAGAGCCCGGCGGCCTCCTCGACGTTGTCGACGGTGGGGTTGGCGACGGTCTTGCTGTAGACGGCAACGCGGACGCCCGCGGCGCCGAGCGACTTCTCGAGCCCGCGCGTGAGGCCGAGGCGGGCGATGCCCGGGTCGGTGACGAGCAGGGCCGACGAGACGCCCTTCTTTGCAAAGATGCCGGCGACGTCCTCGACCGAGTCCAGGATCTGCGGCTCGGTGTAGGGGAGGACGGGCAGGGCGACGCGGAAGACGGTCTGATAGGCGCGGCACCAAAGCGCGCGAAGCGGGTTCATGGGGAGGGGCTCCTCTCGTTGACGACTCAACAGCTGGGTATTGTAGGCGCGTTTAACGTTGATTAGTCAACCATTCACAAAACAAGCAACGCGTCAGCCGAGGTGCGGATTTCGATGGAAAGAAGGGCGAGATGGACCCGGGGATGGCGCGCGTCGGGCAGGAGCGCGAGAATGACATGGCGCGGGGCGGGAAGTTGGGACAAAATCCCCCGTCCCTTTTGTCCCAAGGAGAGGCGAATGAAGCAGGCGGTCATCGGCATACTTGCGCACGTGGATGCGGGCAAGACGACGCTTGCGGAGGCCATGCTCTACGACGCCGGGAGCATCCGCGCGCTCGGGCGCGTGGACCGCGGCGACTCGCACCTGGACACCGACGCCATGGAGCGCGACCGCGGGATCACCATCTTCAGCTCGCAGGCCGAGCTCGTCCACGACGGCGCGCGCCTCATGCTCGTCGACGCCCCGGGGCACGTGGATTTCAGCGCGGAGGCCGAGCGCACGCTCGCCGCGCTCGACTATGCCCTGCTCGTGGTGGGCGCAAACGACGGGGTGCAGGGCCACACCGAGACCTTATGGCGGCTGCTCGCCCGCCGCGGCGTGCCCACGTTCGTCTTTGTGAACAAGACCGACCTCCTGCCCGAGGGCGGAAGCCCAAAGGAGCGCGCCCAGGTCCTGCGCCAGCTCCGCGCGTGGCTCTCCGACGGCTGCGTGGAGGCCGCCGAGCTTTCCGGCGAGGCCGCGGCGATGACGGACGAGGCGGCGCTCGACGAGTATCTCGAGACGGGCTCGCTTACGGTCGCGACGCGCCGGCGGCTTGTGGCGTCGCGTCGCGCGCACCCGGTCTTCTTTGGCTCCGCGCTCAAGAACGACGGCGTGGCGGAGCTGCTCGACGGCCTGGTCGGCAGCATCGAGGAGCGCGCGTGGCCCGCGGAGTTCGCGGCGCGCGTGTACCGCGTGAGCCATGGTGGGCGAGGCGAGCGCGTCGCGTGGCTCAAGGTCACGGGCGGCGTGCTGCGCGCCAAGCAGGTCGTGAGCGGCGTTCGCGGCGGGGAGCCGTGGCAAGAGAAGGTCGACCAGGTCCGCGTCGCGACCGGCGCGCGCCTCGAGCCCGCCTCGGAGGTCTGCGCCGGCAGGCTCTGCGTCGTCACGGGCCTCTCGCGCGTGTACCCCGGCGATGGCCTGGGCGCCGAGCCCGATGCCTGCCGCCCGATGCTCGCGCCCGTGCTCACCTATCGGGTGATCACGGGTGGGCAGGACGTGCACGCGGTGCTTTCGGCCCTGCGCGAGCTCGCCGGGGAGGACCCGATGCTCGGCGTGACGTGGAGCGAGCGCCTGCAGGAGATCCACCTGCAGCTCATGGGCGCCGTGCAGCTCGAGGTCGTGCGCGACCTCCTGCTCAGGCGCCATGGGCTCGCGGTCGACTTCGGCTCGGCGGGGATCCTCTACAAAGAGACGGTGTCGGCGCCGTCGATGGGCATCGGGCACTTCGAGCCGCTGCGCCACTACGCGGAGGCGCACCTGCTCGTGGAGCCTGGCCCGCGCGGCAGCGGCGTGGTCTTCGGCACGCGCTGCTCGGAAGACGAGCTCGACCGCAACTGGCAGCGGCTCATCCTCACGAACGCGATGGAGCGCGACCACCTGGGGGTCCTTATCGGCGCGCCCCTGACCGACGTGCGGATCACGCTCTGCGCGGGCCGCGCGCACGCGAAGCACACCGAGGGCGGTGACTTCAGGCAGGCGACGTACCGCGCGGTACGCCAGGCGCTCATGTGCGCCCGTTCGCGCGGCGAGTGCGTGCTGCTGGAGCCGTGGTATGCCTTTGAGCTGGAGGTTCCCGAGTCAAAGCTCGGCCGCGCCATGGCGGACATGACGCGCATGGGAGGCCGCTTCGAGGCGCCGGAGGTCGCGGGGGCAGACGCGCTGCTTGCGGGCACGGTGCCCGCCTCCGAGCTGGGAGACTATGCGCTCGAGGTCGCCGCCTACACGGGCGGCCTCGGGAGGCTCTCGCTCGAGCTTGCTGGCTACGAGCCGTGCCACGACGCCGAGCGCGTGATCGAGGTCGCCGCCTACGACCCCGAGGCGGACCTGCCGAACACGCCGGACTCGGTGTTCTGCAGCCACGGCGCCGGCTATACCGTCAAGTGGGACGACGTGCCCGAGCGCGCGCACGTCGAGGACGACCCCGCGCTGCTGCGCCCGTGGCGGCCTGCCGACGCCGCGTTCTTCGGCGCCTAGGCGGCATCGCCGCGGCCCGGGCGCCGGACACGCCGCGTCAGCGCCCGCACAGCCAGGCGATGCCGCGCGCCATGCGCAGGTCGGTCTGCGCGAAGTGGTTTCCCGGGTTGAGCTCAAAGACGGTGTCGGCGCCGCGCTCGGCAAGAAGCGCCTCCGTGGCCCTGGTGGCGTCGCGCACCTCGCGCATGAGGCGGTTCGGCGTGCGGTGCTCCTTGCTCCCGAGCGAGAGGTACGCCCGCTCGGGTACCCGCGCGGGCTCGCGGCCTGCGGCGTAATCGAGCCAGCCCTCGTACCACAGCGAGCCCGATGCGCTTGCGGCGCGCGCGAACGCATCCGTCTGCCAGCAGCTCCACAGCGAGAAAAGCCCCGCCAGCGAGTAGCCTGCGATGCCGCGCCACGTCACGTCGACGCCGGCCCAGGCGAGCCGACCCTCGGCGGCGGGGACTATCTTGCCCACGAGTTTTTGCAGGTAGGACGTCGCGCCGCCCTCATAGGGAGGCTCGTTGCGGGTTGCCGGCTCAGCGGGCCACGGCGTCATGTCGCGCTCCCATGCGATGCCGCCGACCGCTACGAGCGCGAGCGGCGCGCAGCCAAGTTCGCCCAGGCGCTCCCACACCTCGGCGCCGTCGCCCTGGAAAACGTTGAGGTACACCACGGGCAGAGCGCCCTTCTTGCCCTCAGGCACGCGCACGGTCACGGTATTTCCGTCGATGATGAAGACTTCTTCCGAAGCGCTCACTATGCCGCCTCCTAGCGCATCCACAGTGTCTCGGCTAAGGAGCACCACTTATCCGCGGCGCAGATGAGCCAGGCCTCTGCGCTCGCGGGGACGCGCGTCGGCGGAAGCGGCCACATGTGGGCGGCGATGGCGTTCTCCTCCAGCGGCGAGAGGTCAAAGTCCTCACGGGCCTTCTCCAGCGCAAAGACGGGGTGCATCGTCGCGTGGGCGGTGTGCCCCGGCTCGTGCCAGTCGTAGAGGAAGTAGTCGTGAAGAAGCGCCGCACGCACAAGCTCGCGCTCGCTGACGCGCAGGTGAAGGGCCTCGGCCATGCCGACGGCCGCCTTGGCCACGCGGACGCAGTGCGCCCATGTGCTCACGCACCCGTGCTGGACGCAGCCGCGCATCCGGGGAACGCGGGCCGCGCCCTCCAGCTCCGACACCTGCCGACGGAATCGCTCGAGCGCCTCCGGGCTCATCGCGCGCCGCCCTTACGCTGGAGCAGCGCGTCGAGCGCGTCGGTGAGCCTGCGCGCCGCGATGCCGCGGCCCTTGTTGGTAAAGCGGCGGGCGTTGTGCAGGATGTGCTGCTGGCGCGCGTTGAGGCGGCCTGCGATGGCGCCCAGGCGCTCGGCGCCGCCCTCGCGCAGGCGTCCTGCGTGCTCGCTGCCCGTCTCGATCAGGCGGTCGGCGCCCTCGACGACCGCTGCGTGTGCGTCGCCGATCGTCGCCTGCACCTCGTCGAGCGTTGCCTGGACTCGCTGGTTGAGCTCGGCCTCCGCCCGCTCGATTGCCGCGAGGACCTCGGTCAGCGTGCAGATCGTCAACGTCGTGTCGGCGGCGAGCACCGCCGTGACCACGAGCGCGCACGTCTCGAAGGCGAGTGGGGGCACCGCCGCGGACACGATCCTGACCAGCGGAATCGCAATGTAGACGACGCCCAGCCCGGCGGCTCCGAAGAGCGCCGCCGCCGGCGCGCAGATGCGCCCGTTGAAGTTGAGCGGCAGGTTCGAGTAGTCCCACCATACGGTTCCGAAGGCGTGCTCGAGCACGATCGACGTCACCCACTCGATCGTTGACGCCCCGGCGGCGCAGATAAAAAAGACAGCGACGGGCGACGGCGCTAGGGCCTCGACCGCCGGCGAGCCGAAGACCGCGATAGCGGCCACGGCGCCGGTGCCGTAGATCGGGCAGATCGGGCCGAACAGGAACCCGCGGTTGCACCAGCGCTTCTCGGTGATTGAGCAGTAGGCGGACTCGAATACCCAGCCAAAAAGGCCAAAGAGCACGAACCAGACGACGTATTGGCTAACGATCAAGGGCGTGTCCTCGCAGCTAGACTACAGATCAAAGGAATTTAGCACAGGTGCGCGCTCGGGCAGATGTCCTCCAAGGGGCAGCCTTCGCACTTGGGCGAGCGCGCCGGGCAGACCTCGCGCCCGAAGCGGATCCACTGGTGATTCACGTCTTTCCACAGCTCGCGCGGCAGGATGGCCAGGAGGTCCTGCTCGGTCTTGAGCGGCTCCTTGGCGTGGGTCTTCGGCGAGAGCCCGAGCCGATGGGCGATGCGGTTCACGTGGGTGTCCACCGCGATGCCCTCCACGACGCCGAAGCTTACGTTGAGCACGATGTTGGCGGTTTTTCTCCCCACACCTGGCAGGCTCGTGAGCCCGTCCATCGTGCGCGGGACCTCGCCTCCGAAGTCGGTGACGATCGCCTGCGCGCACTCGACGCAGTGACGAGCCTTGGTCTTGTAGAAGCCAAGGCTGCGGATGACCTCGGCGACCTCGGCGGGGGAGGCGGCCGCCAGGTCGGCGGGCGTGGGCCAGCGGCGGAAGAGCTCGGGCGTCACGCGGTTAACCTGCGCATCAGTGGTCTGCGCGGAAAGAAGCACGGCGATGACCAGGTGGAAGGGGCTCTCGTGGTCGAGAAAGCACTCGACGGGCCCATACAGCGCGTCGAGGCGCCGGCACACCTCGACGGCGCGCGCCGACTTCGCGGCCTTGGTCTCCCTGGGCATCTTGCTCCTTTCCGGCGCGAAATCGGGCGCTCGCCCGCGCCGACCACTCGCGCAAAACGTTGCAGATAGAAGCAATGATATACTCGACGGCGCCGAAGACCCATCGAAAGGAACCGCCCATGATCCGTGAACTCGTCTGCGACGACGCCGTTCTTTCCACGCCCTGCGCCCCCGCGACCGCTGAGGACGCCGGGCTCGCCCAGGACCTCATCGACACCATGAACTCCCACGAGGACGCCGTGTGCCTCGCCGCCAACCAGGTCGGCGTCGCCCGCGCCGTCGTGGTCTACAAAGGCGACGACGAGCGCGACTACGTGCTCTACAACCCCAAGATGCTCATGGGTCTCGGCCCCCAGAAGCTCGTCGAGAGCTGCATGACGCACGAGGGCGAGAGCCGTGTGACCCGCTTCATCAAGATCAAGGTCGCCTACGACGAGCTCGTCGACGGCGCTCTCGTCCCCCGCAAGAAGGAGTTCTTCGGCTGGGAGGCCCAGATGGTCCAGCACATGATCGATCACTGCAAAGGTAAGCTGGTCTAAGCCGGAAAACCGCACCTCAACTGACGCACAGGCGCAAAGGGCCCGTCCCTTTGCGTCTTTTTTGTGCCGCCGCCCGCAGCGGGTACATACGAATCTATACAGCCAAAGCAAATGACGGCATGGGAGGCAATATGTGCACTGCGGTTAGATTCAACGCATCCGACGGCGGCATGTTCATGGGGCGCAACCTCGACTGGGGCTGCGGCTATGGCCAGAAGCCCCGGGTGGTGCCTGCGGGGTTCCCCGTGACCTACCGTTTCATGGACGACGCCCCGGCCGCCCACGCCGCCATCGGCATGTGCGTCGACTTCCAGAACTACCCGATGTTCTTCGACTGCGGCAACGACGCGGGCCTCGCCGTGGCAGGCCTCAACTTCCCCGGCTTCGCCGCCTACGCCGACGCCCCTGTCGGCGGAAAGAAGAACGTCTGCGCCTTCGAGTTCCCGCTGTGGATCGCGGCAACCTTCGCGAGCGTCGACGAGGTTGAGGCCGCGCTTGCAAATACCGTCATCGTGGGTGAGAGCGCGGGCGAGGGCCTGGGCGTCTCGTACTTGCACTGGATCGTCGGCGACGCCTCCCGCAGCATCGTCGTCGAGAGCCGCGCGGACGGCCTCCATGTGGTAGACGACCCCGTAGACGTGCTCGCCAACCAGCCTTCCATCGAGTGGCACCTCGAGAACCTGCGCAGCTACGTCACGGTGACCAACGACTTCCCCGAACCCTCCCAGTGGCGTAGCGCCAAGCTCGTTCCGTATGCCGCGGGCGCGGGCATGCGTGGCATCCCGGGCGACTCCTACTCTCCCTCCCGCTTCGTCAAGGCCGCCTACCTCAATGCGAGCTACCCCGAGAAGGACAGCGAGAAGGACAACGTCATCCGCATGTTCCGCACGCTCGAGGGTGTGGCCATGGTCGAGGGCGCCGCGCGCATGGGCGACGGCACCTTTGAGCGCACGCTCTACACCAGCTGCTTCGCCGCGAACAGCGGGCGTTACTACTGGTCGACCTACGAGGACCCCGCGATCCGCTACGTCAGCCTCGCCGACGCCGCGGGCGCGCCGATCGATAAGCTTTACGTACCCGAGCCGCGCCTGCGCTAGGAACTTCCTGTCTGAACGCCCGACGCCGCGGCTCGTCGGAGGGCGCCCCGGGCCAAGTCGCGTTTACGCGGCCGGCCCGGGGCGCCTTTGTATCCGGGCCTCGCGGGCGGGCCGTTCCACCCCAGGCACTTCTTGGCGGCTTTGGTGGGACAATTGGCATCCGAATGGATCGAGCGGGCAAGAAGGGTATGCATATGGAGCAGCGCGGGGCGGCGCCGGACCACATCGAGGTGCGCGGGGCGCGCGTGCACAACCTGCGGGGCGTGGACGTTGACATCCCCTTGAACGAGCTCGTGGGCATCGCGGGCGTCTCGGGCTCCGGCAAAAGCTCGCTCGCCCTCGGCGTGCTCTACGCCGAGGGCTCGCGTCGCTACCTCGAGGCGCTGTCGACCTACACGCGCCGGCGCCTGACCCAGGCCGCCTGCGCCGACGTCGACGAGGTGCGACACGTGCCGTCGGCGCTTGCCCTGCACCAGCGGCCCGCCGTGCCGGGCGTGCGCTCGACCTTCGGCACCATGTCCGAGCTCGAGAACTCCCTGCGCCTCATGTTCTCGCGCCTGGGGTCTCACCGCTGCCCGCACTGCGGCGCTTACGCCGAGCCGACCATGAACGTCGCGGCCGAGCTGCCGATCACGTGCCCTTCTTGCGGCAAGGAGTTCTTCGGCCCCGGCGCCGAGGACCTCGCCTTCAACAGCACCGGCGCCTGCCCGACCTGCGGCGGGACCGGCGTCGTGCGCCGCGTGAACGAGGCGGCGCTCGTGCCCGACGAGTCGATCTCGATCGACGACGGCGCCGTGCTGCCGTGGGGAAGCCTCATGTGGGACCTCATGAAGCAGGTCTGCGGCGCCATGGGCGTGCGCACCGACGTGCCGTTTTGCGAGCTCACGCCCGAGGAGCGCGACATCGTTTTCCACGGCCCGGCCGAGAAGCGCCACATCCTCTACCGCTCAAAGAAGGGCGACGACTTCGCCGAGCTGGACTTCACCTACTTCAACGCCGTCTACACGGTGGAAAACGCGCTCTCCAAGGCCAAGGACGAGAAGGGCCTGAAGCGCGTCGCGCGCTTCTTGACCGAGGGGCCGTGCGAGGACTGCGGCGGGACGCGCCTTTCGGACGCGGCCCGCGCCCCGCGCGTGGCGGGCATCGGCCTTGCGGACGCGAACGCGATGACGCTCACCGAGCTTGTGGGCTGGGTCGAGCGGGTGCCGGGGACGCTGCCCGAGCCGATGCGCCCCATGGCGGCGTCCATCTGCGATTCTTTCCAGCGGGTGGCCGCGCGCCTCATGGACCTCGGGCTTGGCTACCTCAGCCTCGAGCGCGCGGGGGCCACGCTCTCGACCGGCGAGCGCCAGCGCGTCCAGCTCGCGCGCGCCGTGCGCAACCAGACCACCGGTGTGCTCTATGTGCTCGACGAGCCCTCCATCGGCCTGCACCCGGCCAACGTCGACGGCCTTCTGGGCGTCATGGGCGACCTCGTGGCCGACGGCAACTCCGTCGTCATGGTCGACCACGACACGCGGATTCTCGCTGAAGTCGATCACCTGATCGAGATGGGGCCCAAGGCGGGCGCTGCCGGCGGCACGGTGGTCTGCGAGGGCTCCGTTGCTGAGGTCGAGGCCAACCCCGCCTCGCTCATCGGGCCATACCTAAGCGGAAAGAAGAACATTCGCGTCCGGGAGCGTGCCGCGGCAGACGAGGTGTTCGACCTGGGGTCCATCTGGATCGAGACCGACGCCATCCACACGGTGAGGCCCCTCGAGGTAAAGATTCCGCGCGGTCGGCTCGTGGCCGTCACGGGCGTCTCGGGCTCGGGCAAGACCACGCTTGTGCTGGAGTCGCTCGTGCCCGCCGTCAACGCCGCTGCGGCCGGCAAGCCGCTTCCCGCCCACGTGCGCAACGTGGACGCGGAGGGAATCGCGCGCGCCTGCCTCATCGACGCCACGCCCATCGGCGCCAACGCGCGCTCGACGGTGGCCACCTACGTCGGCGTCCACGACGAGCTGCGCCGCGCCTACGCGCGCTCGGCCGAGGCCAAGGCGGCGGGCTACAAAGCCGGCGACTTCTCGTACAACACGGGGCGCCTGCGCTGCCCGACCTGCGATGGAATCGGCTCCATCAGCCTGGACGTGCAGTTCTTGCCCGACGTGGACATCACGTGCCCTGAGTGCCGCGGGAGCCGCTACGCCGCGGCGGCGTCGAGTATCCACCGCGCTCCCAAGGGTGCGCCCGAGAGCGCAGGCGGCCCCGCGGTAGGCCTTACGCTTCCGCAGCTCATGGCCATGAGCGTCGAGGAGGCGCTCGACGCCTGCCGCGACATCAAGCGCGTTGCCTCCCGCCTGCAGACGCTTTGCGACCTGGGGCTCGGCTACCTCACGTTGGGGGAGGCGACGCCCGCGCTCTCCGGCGGCGAGGCGCAGCGCCTCAAGCTCGCGAGCGAGATGGGCCGCGCCCAGGCCGACTCGGTCTTCGTGTTCGACGAGCCCACCATCGGCCTGCACCCGCGCGACGTGGCGACGCTGCTGGGCGTCTTTGACCGGCTCGTCTTGGCCGGCGCGACGGTGGTCGTCATCGAGCACGACCTCGACCTCATAGCCAACGCCGACTACGTCGTGGACATGGGGCCGGGCGGCGGCTCGGAGGGCGGCCGCGTGGTCGCCTGCGGAACGCCCGAGCAGGTCGCGGCCAACCCGGATTCCGTGACGGGGCGCTACCTTTAGCGGCAGGCGAGGCCCGGGCAAAGAAGGGCTGCCGCCTACATGCCGGAAAAACCGGTCTGGCGCAGCGCCTCGTAGAGGACGACCGCTGCGGCGTTGCTCAGGTTGAGCGCGCTGATGCGGTAGTCGTCGGGGTCGATGAAGTTGCCGCAGATGTCCTGGCGGAGGATCGGGTGGGCGCTCGGCTTGCCTGCGGGCTCGGCCCAGGTGTCCGCGTCCTTGATCGTGACGGCGTCGGGCAGCATGGGAATCCGCTCGCAGCGCTCGGGCGCCGTCGCCAGCACCTCCTCGGGAATGCCTGAGGATTCCTTGCCGAAGACGAGGTAGTCCCCGTCGGCGTATGCGGCCTCGGCGTAGGTGCGCCGCGCCTTCTTTGTAAGGTAGTGAATGCGCGCGTCGTCGACGGCAAGGCCGTTTACCTGCAGAAATTCCTGCCATCCATCGTAGACGCGCACATCAAGGCTCCTCCAGTAGCCGAGCCCCGCGCGATGCAGCATGTGGTCGTCGAGCGCAAAGCCGAGCGGGCCCACGAGGTGCAGGACGGAGCCCGTGACCACGCAGGTGCGGCCGATGTTGCCTGTGTTCGCGGGAATCTCGGGCTCATAGAGGACGACGTTCATCATGCGGCGATTTCCTTGTTTCTGTTTGGTTTGCTGCCATGCGGCATGAATCGTAGCGCAAAGGGCGGCTAAACTGTCAGACGTTGAACCCGAGGCCGAGTGGCTGCGAAAAGAAGGGAATGCGCGTGGTTAAGCTGTTTGCCTCCGATCTGGACGGGACGCTGCTCAACGCGCTGCACAAAACCGACCCCGTGATCCTGGCCTCGCTACGCCGGCTGCGCGCGGCGGGCGCGCACTTCTCGATAGCCACGGGACGGACGCTACGGTCGAACCGCGCGCTCGGGTTTGAGGGAAATGTCGCCGTGGTCTGCGCCAACGGCTCGATCGTGCTCGACGAGCAGGGCCGAGTCGCCCGTACGGCGCTGCTTCCCGCGGGGTTCGCCGCAGAGCTCGCGTCCGCGTTCCCGACGGCGCCGCTCGACTTCATCACCGCGGAGCATACCTATCACCAATGCTCGGAGGAGCGCCACGTCGCCTCGTACGGCAGCATGCCCGTCTGGCGCAAGGTCGTCATGCGCGGCATGAGCATGACGGGCGGGCCGGAGCATATCTACGACTGCGAGCCGGCGCAGATCGCCGAGCTCGAGGTCTGTAAGGTCAACGCGCATATCCAGGGGATGGGGGAGGCCTCCGAGGTCGCCGCGTTCATCGCAGAGCACGACGAGGTCGTCAACGCTCCCTTCGACCCCTCGATGTTCGAGGTCACGCGCGCCGGCGTGGATAAGGGCGAGGCCGTGGCGTGGCTGGCCGGTTACCTGGGCGTTTGCGAGGACGAGGTCGCCGTCTACGGCGACGGCGGCAACGACATCCAGATGCTCGGGCGCTTTGCGGGATATGGCCACGCCTACGCGACGAGCAACGGCTCCGACGCCGCCAAGTCCGCCGCCGGCAACGTGATCGGCAGCTGCGCGGGCTGGGCGGTGCCGCGCCACATGCTGCGGACGCTCCGCGAGCAGCGGGATTAGCCGCGGCGGCGCGCTCGGCGCACTTCTTTCCGCGTTCGGGCCAAAAACCGCGGATTGTGCCCTTCATTTACCAAGAAGTTCAATTTCGTTGTGCTATAGTGCGACCAGTTCAAAATCCAAATTGAACTTTTCAAGAAACCAAGATGACCTGAATTGAACTTTGGAGCCCGAACGATGCCGCACAGCACTTTCCAAAAACGCCTGAACACCGCCATGGAACGCGCGGGCCTCAAGCAGGCCGACCTTGTTCGCATGGCGTCCGAGCGCGGGGCGAAGCTTGGAAAGTCCCAGGTCAGCCAGTACGTGAGCGGCAAGGTCGTCCCGCGTCGCGACGTGATGGCCCTTCTTGCCGACCTTTTGGGGGTCACGTCGTCCTGGCTTTCCGGCGCAGGCCCCGACCCCGCGAAGACCAGTTCCGCAACCGAACCCCAGCCGCAACCCACTACCCAAGGGAGCACCACCATGCGTGAGTTCAAGAAGTCCAGCAAGCTCGACAACGTCCTGTACGATGTCCGCGGCCCGGTGGTCGACGAGGCCGCCCGTATGGAGGACGACGGCGCCCGCATCCTCAAGCTCAACATTGGCAACCCCGCGCCCTTCGGTTTCCGCGCGCCCGACGAGGTCGTCTTTGACATGCGCCAGCAGCTCGCCGACTGCGAGGGCTACTCCGACTCGCGCGGCCTCTTTTCGGCGCGCAAGGCCATCATGCAGTACTGCCAGCTGCGCAACATCCCCGGCGTGGACATGAAGCACATCTACACGGGCAACGGCGTCTCGGAGCTCATTCAGCTCTCCATGCATGCCCTCATCGACAACGACGACGAGGTCCTCGTGCCGTCGCCGGACTACCCGCTGTGGACCGCCTGCGTCACGCTCGCCGGCGGCAATGCCGTGCACTACGTTTGCGACGAGGCCAACGAGTGGAACCCCGATCTTGAGGACATGGAGAGCAAGGTCACCTCGCGCACCAAGGCCATCGTCGTCATCAACCCGAACAACCCCACGGGCGCCGTCTACTCCCGCGAGATCCTCGAGGGCATCGTCGAGATTGCCCGCAAGCACCAGCTCATGATCTTCGCCGACGAGATCTACGACCGCCTGATCATGGACGGCTACCAGCACATCTCCATCGCCTCGCTCGCGCCCGACCTGCCGTGCGTGACGTTCTCCGGCCTCTCGAAGTCGCACATGATCTGCGGCTACCGCGTGGGCTGGATGGTGCTCTCGGGCAACCAGCGCTGCATGCGCGACTTCATCCTCGGCGTGAACATGCTCTCCAACATGCGCCTGTGCTCCAACGTGCCGGCGCAGTCCGTCGTGCAGACGGCACTTGGCGGATACCAGTCCGTCAACGAGTACATCCGTCCCGGCGGCCGCGTGTACGAGCAGCGCAACTACGTCTACGAGGCCTTGAACGCCATCGACGGCGTAACGGCCGTCAAGCCCAAGGCGGGCTTCTACATCTTCCCAAAGATGGATATAAAGAAGTTCAACATCACCGACGACGAGCAGTTCGCCCTCGACCTGCTGCACGAGAAGAAGATTCTGATCACGCGCGGCGGCGGCTTCAACTGGGCCGAGCCCGATCACTTCCGCATCGTCTTCCTGCCGCGCATGGAGGTGCTCAAGGAGTCGATGGAAGACCTCGCGGACTTCTTTGCGCACTATCACCAGAACTAGCGGGCGCGAGCCGACGGCCGGCGCGGCGCGGTTGGGGTAATTGCGCCGTTGTTGTGTGTACACGATTTGTCCATCGTCGCAGGTAATCGGTGGCCATAAACTAAACAACTTGTGAAGCGCCCGCAGAGTGGTGGCGCAATTTTGACGCCGGAAGGCGAAGAAGGAGACTCATGTCTGAGTACAGCGAGAACGACGAGATCATGACCGAGGACGACGAGGTCCTGGCCGACGAGGTGGCCGAGGACGAGGAGCTCGATGAGGACGTCATCGAGGACGAGATCGACGACGAGGACGACGAGGACGAGGACGACGAGCCCGAGTCCATCGACTACAACGACACCCTCTTCGACAAGTGCCAGCGCGCCGCGCGCCTGCTGCGCAACCGCAAGGATATGATCCGCGACGAGGAGACCGAGAAGAACGAGCGCGTTGCCAACCTGGTTCGCGCCGTCAAGCTTCTTGAGCTCAAGCCCCAGATGGAGCAGAAGGAGATGGCCGAGCTGCTGGGCATTCGCCTGCGTGAGCTCGACGCCATGATGGCCGAGGCCGAGAAGAACGGCATCGTCTCCCGCGTTATGCCCGAGGAGGAGGACATGCGCGCCGTCCTCGTCAGCGCTGAGGAGGGTGCCTCCGAGACCGCCTCTGCCCAGGGCCGCGAGGGTGTCAAGCTCGTCCCCAGCCTCTCTGACGAGGAGCTCGACGAGATTTTCGCTATGCTCGACAAGATCATTGACCCGCTGACCAAGATGGGCCTCGACAACGACGACCGTCGCGGCGGCCGTGGCGGCGACCGTGGCGGCTTCAACCGTGGCGGCGACCGCGGCGGCCGTGGCGGCTTCGACCGTGGTGGTCGTGGCGGCGACCGCGGTGGCTTCGGCGGCCGTGACGACCGTGGTGGCCGTGGCGGCTTCGACCGTGGCGGCCGTGGCGGCGACCGCGGTGGCTTCAACCGTGGCGGCGATCGCGGCGGCCGTGGCGGCTTCGATCGCGGCGGCGACCGTGGCGGCTTCAACCGCAACGACCGCGGCGGCTTCGGCGGCCGTGACTCCCGCGGCGGCGACCGTGGCGGCTTCAACCGCGGTGGCCGTGACGACCGTCGCGGCGGCTACGGCAAGCGCTACTAAGTCGGCGCCGGCGCCTATCGCTGACTTCGGATCTGCTTAACGCAAAAGGGATCGTCTCGTTTCGAGGCGATCCCTTTCTTTGTATGGATTGGTGCCCATGGCCATAACCTGGGGCTTCCGCGATGGATTTCCAAGGTTATCGGATAACCTTGGAAATCCAAGCCGTTTATCCAAGGTTATCGAGAATGCCGCCGCCATCCCGTTGTGCGAAGGCGGTCGTTTCCGTGGCGACGTCCTCGGGAGCCTTCTTGCCTGAGGCCTCCTGCTCCATGCGGGCGAGGTATCCCTCGAAGCCGGTAAGGGCGGCGAAGGGCATGAACTGCGCGGCGCGCTCTTCTTGTGGCTTCGGGAGGCGAGAAGTGCGCGGGCGGCCGAGCGGCTCGTCCTCGGGGCGGCGGCACGGCGTTTCGGCGGCTTTTGGGGCGTTAGGCATCTCATTTGGCAGGTTATTCCGCACGGTGTCCTCCAACCTGCTGGTTCCTTTCCCGCTGGGTGGCCTCCTCGCGGAAGCTCACGCCGCGGAGCAGGGCATTTTTCCCGAACTTCTTTTGCACGGCAATGGTGGCCGCCGAGAGGCTGTGCTCTTCTTCCTCTGCGGCGACGTCGTCGAAGAGCGTGCGCGTGGCGAAGCCCTCGTCGCAGAGGCCGCCGAGCGAGACCGATAGCCTGCGCACGGCTCGTTCGGGGTCGCTGACCTCGTCGTAGAGCTCCAGCACGCGCGCAAGGATCTTTGCGCGCGAGTTCGTGAGCTCGCCGAGCTTGCGGGCGGCGCCCGCCGCCGGGGCCCCGGCGTCGTCCCACGAGTAGCCTACATAGAGCGAGACCGAGCCGCAGACCAGGTGTTTCTCCACAAGGTCGAGCGCCGAGGCCGTGGCCATCTCCGAGAGCACGGTACGGGCCTCGGAGAAGCTGTAGTCCCGGGCGAGGACCTGCCCGTTGCTCGTGGAGTGCCCGTGCGGTCGGTACGCGTGGATATCGGTCATCGTGCAGGACTCGTAGCCCCAGGCGTGGTCGATGAGGTACTCCGCGTTCACGCCGAACTCCTTGTGCAGGAAGCGCTCGTCGACCTGCGTGATTCCGGCAAGGTCCCGCACGTTGTACTGGAGGAGCCGGCGTGCGATGCCCGGGCCGATGCCCCAGATGTCGGTGATGGGCCGGTGGTGCCAGATCTTTCGGCGGAACTCGCACTCGTCGAGGTAACCGATGTGGTCGTCCACGTGCTTCGCCGTGATGTCGAGGGCGACCTTGGCCAAAAAGAGGTTCGTGCCGATGCCCGCCGTCGCGCAGATCCCGCACTCGCGCTCGACGTCGGCCATGAGCTGGCGCGCGAGCGAGCGCGCATCGGTGCGGTAGAGCGAAAGGTAGGGCGTCGCGTCGATGAAGCACTCGTCGATGGAGTACACATGGATGTCCTGAGCGCTAATGCGTCGCAGGTAGATGCCGTAGATCTGTGCGGACACCTCCATGTAGCGCTTCATGCGCGGTGGGGCCATGGTGTAGTGGATGTGCTTAGGGATCTCGTAGACGCGACAGCGGGAGGGTACCCCGAGCGCCTTGATGGCCGGGCTTGCGGCGAGGCAGATGGTGGTCCGGCTGCGTTGCGGGTCGGCGACGACGAGGTTGTCCTTGAAGGGGTCGAGCCCGCGATCTACGCACTCGACCGAGGCGTAGAAGCTTTTGAGGTCGATGCACAGGTATGTGTGGCCCGTGTCCACCGGGTCGCGCCGAACTATGGGGTCTGGTCCCATCTCGCCTCCTCTCTCGCGTTCCCTTATTCTGGAATACGGATTGGACAAGAAGGGCTGTGGACGTACCAGTTGCCACAAAGAATGCAACACTTGTTCGTATATACTCGGTATCGTTACCGTTCGCGGAGGTCAGGCGCAAAGGAGGCTGTATGCGCGCATTCATTGCTTTGGAGATGCCGGAGGAGTTCGTGGATGCTGCGCAGGCTATGGCGCGCAGCCTCGAGCAGGTTGTCGACGGTCGGTTTGTCCCGGCACAGAACTACCACCTTACGCTGGCGTTTCTTGGCCAGATCGGCGAGGAAGAGGCGCGCGGGGCAATGGCGGCGATGGACGAGGCGTGCCTGGCGGCAGGTCCTGTGCCCGTCGACGCGGATGGCCTCGGCAGCTTCGGTAAGCGCGCGGGCGGTGCGGGGTTGTGGGTATCTGTGGCCAAAGATCCCGAGCTCATGGCCTTGGCGGAGCGCCTGCGCGCTTGCCTGCGTAATCAAGGTGTGGCGTTTGACGATGCGAATCCCTTCTTACCGCACGTGACGCTGGCACGACGGGTTCGCCTGCCCAAAGGCGAGCTCCCCGCGCTTGCGTTCCCGCTGCCGTGCGAGGCTGCCCGCGTCACGCTGTTCCGCAGCTACCTCGAGAAGACCGGCGCCCGGTACAAGGCGCTCTATACCGTTGAACTTGGAGAATCACATGGCTAAGCAGACCTGGGCCGGCGGAAACATGCTCTACCCGCTGCCGGCGGTAATGGTGAGCTGCGCAGACGCGTCCGGCAAGTCGGACATCATCACCATCGCGTGGACGGGGACCGTCTGCACGAACCCGCCGATGCTCTACATCAGCGTGCGCCCCGAGCGCGCGAGCTATCCCATCATCCGCGAGTCCGGCGAGTTCGTGGTCAACCTCACGACCAAGCGCCTGCAGCGCGCCTGCGACTGGTGCGGCGCCCGCTCCGGCCGCGATTGGGACAAGTGGGCGGAGTGCCACCTCACCCCGGCGCCGGCGACCACGCTCTCCCACGCGCCCGTGATCGCCGAGAGCCCCGTGAACATCGAGTGCAAGGTCACCGAGGTCAAGGAGCTCGGGAGCCACCACATGTTCCTTGCGAGCGTGGAGGCGGTGCAGGTGGAGGACGGGCTCCTTGACGACCATGGCCGCCTCGACCTCGCCCGGGCGGGCCTCACGGCCTACAGCCACGGCGAGTACTTCGAGCTCGGCCGCAGGCTCGGCACCTTCGGCTACGCCGTCCGGAAGGAAAAGAAGCGCAAGTAGCCCATGCCGCGCGCTCCAAGCCCCCGGCTCAGTCGGCGAGGACGGCGAGGAACGCCTCGCCGTAGGCCTCGGCCTTCTTTGCGCCGACGCCGGAGACCTCGAGGAACTCCTCGGGCGTCCGGGGGTGCTTGGCGCACATGTCGGCCAGCGTCGCGTTGGTGAAGATGAAGTACGTGGGCACCTGCTGCTTTCGCGCGAGCTCACCGCGGAGGTTGACGAGCCGCTGGAAGAGCTGCTGGTCCGTGACCTCGGGAACCGACCCGGCCCCCGCTGCCCCGCCGGCGCGGCCGCCCGCCTTGCGCGCCGCGCGCGGCTTGCCGTGGGCGACCTTGAGGACGAGCGGCTCCCCCTCTACCAGCCTCGAGCGCATGAAGGCGACGCCGCCCTCCGTGAGGGAAAGCGTCGGGTAGTCGCCCGCCGCCTTGCACAGAAGCCCGCGGACCACGAGCTCGTCGATGACCTCGCGGATGCGCGGCACGGGCACGTCGAACATGATGCCGTAGGTGCTCAGGCGGTCGTAGCCGCGCTCCGCGATCCTCTGTGCACGCGAGCCGCGCAGGATGTCGACGATGGTCGAGGCGCCGACGGAGCGCCCTTGCTGCGCGAGCCTCGCCACGCAGCTCACCACCTTGAGGGCGTCGACGGTGACGTCCACCTCCTCGAAGTCGGCGAGGCAGTTCGAGCAGTTGCCGCAGTAGGCGGGCGCGGTCTCGCCGAAGTAGCGCAGGATGCGGGCGCGCAGGCACTCGGTCGTCGTGGCGTAGAAGACCATTTGGCGCAGGCGCTCCTCGTCGCGGCGGCGCAGCTCCGCGAGCTCGTCGGGGCCGAGGTCGTCGCGCGTGGTCTGCCCGATGAGGTACTCCTGGGTGTGCACATCGCCGGGGGAGTAGAGCAGCAGGCACTCGGCCGGCGTCCCGTCGCGCCCCGCGCGCCCGGCCTCCTGGTAGTAGTTCTCCAGGCAGCTCGGGATGTTGTAGTGCACGATGTAGTTGACGTTCGACTTGTCGATGCCCATGCCGAAGGCGTTGGTGGCCACCATCACGCGGGCGCGGTCGTAGAGGAAGTCGGCCTGGTTCTGCTCGCGCTCCGCGGCCGAGAGCCCCGCGTGGTAGCGCGTGGCGGGAATCCCGCGCCGGCGCAGCAGGTCGCAGAGCTCCTCGACCGCACGGCGGCTCGAGCAGTAGACGATGCCCGACTGCTCCTCGCGCTCGAGGATGAACGAGGCGACGCGCGCGTCCTTGGCCTTGCGGGTGGCCGGCCGCTCCACGAGGAACTTGAGGTTCGGCCTGTCGAAGCTCGCGAGCACCGAGTGCGGATCGCGCAGCCCGAGGGAACGGGCGATGTCGTCGCGGACCGCCTTCGTCGCCGTCGCGGTGAGCGCCATCACCGGCGGACGGGCCGGCAGGGCGTCGATGAACTCGATGATGCGCTGGTAAGAAGGCCTGAAGTCGTTGCCCCACTGGCTGATGCAGTGAGCCTCGTCGACGGCGAGCAGCGCCACGCCGCGCTCGGCGGCGACCGTAAGGAGCGCGGGGTCGTCCAGGCGTTCCGGCGCGACGTAGACGAGGGTGAGCGCGCCTGCCGCGATGCCGTGAAGCACGTCGGCCTGCTCGGCGCCCGTGAGCGTGGAGTTCAGGCAACTCGCGGCCACGCCGTACTGTCGCAGCGCCCCGACCTGGTCGGCCATGAGCGATATCAGGGGAGAGACGACCACGGTGAGCCCGCCCGTGCGCTCGGCGAGCGCGATGGCCGGGACCTGGTAGCAGATGGACTTGCCGGCGGAGGTCGGCATGACGGCGAGCACGTCTTTGCCCGCGAGCGCGGCCTCCACGATGCCTTGCTGGTGCGGGCGGAAGCTCTCGTAGCCGAAGGTCTGGCGGAGTATGTCTGCAGGCGTGCGAATCATGACTCTAGGCTACACCCGCCGCGCGGATCGCGCGAAGCGGGTGCAGCCTAGAGTCGGTCGGCTCCGGGACGTCCGGCCCCGGAGCCTGTTCGTTCGATTGTCGGGATCGCCCTTACTGCAGCGCGCGGCTCAGGAAGGCCCTTCCCTCGTCGTTCGCGAACGCGACCACGCGGTCGCCCGACGCGAGCACGGTCGAGCCGTTGGGGATGACGATGTCGCCGTCGTGCTCGACCGCGACGAGCACGAGCCCGTCGGGCAGCGAAAGCTGGCTCACGGTCTTGCCGACCACTCCGGAGCGCGGGCGCACCTCGCCCTGGACGATGGCGTGGCCGTCCCTGCCCAGGCGCATGATCGTAAAGACGTCCTCCATATCGAGGCCCTCCTCGACCGAGCGGGTGATCAGCTCCGCCTGGTCGATGGCGACGTCGACGCCCATGGACGCGTCGAACATCCAGGAGTTCGCCGGGTTGTTGACGCGGGCCACGACCCGGCCGACGCCGTACTCCATCTTTGCGAGCATCGAGACGACGAGGTTGACCTCATCGTTGCCCGTGACGGCGATCACGATGTCGGCGCGCAGCACGCCCGCCTGCTCCAGGACGTCCGGGCTCGAGCCGACGCCCCTCAAGACGGTGCCCGCGGGAAGCTTCTGCTCGAGGCGCTCGGCCACGGCCTTCCTCGACTCGATGACCTTGACCGTGTCCCCTCGGCTGCCCAGCAGCGACGCGAGGTAGGCGCCGGTCTTGCCGCCGCCGACGATGATGATGTTCATGCCTGCCTCCTTACTCGGCCAGGCCGAGCATGGTGCGGAACTTGCCCGCCGCGCTCGACGCGACCGCTGCGTAGATGATGTCGCCGTGCTGGAGAACCGTTCCCTGGGTGGGGATGAAGGTCTCGTTGTCGTGCGAGACCGAGACGATGTTGACCTCGCCCACGGCGGTGATCTCGCGGACGGTGCTGCCCTCGAGCAGCGCCGGGACGTCGGCGCGCACCAGGCGCACGCCGCCGGTCCCGAGCTCGACGACGTCGTCGAGCTCGTTGAAGGTCAGAAGCTCGCTGACGCGCCTCACACCCCACTCGGTGGTCGAGATGCTCTGGATGCCGAGCCTGCGGTAGGTCTCGGCGTTGCTGATCTCGTACAGGCGGGCGATGACGCGGGGGACGCGGTAGGTCTGGCGAGAGATGCGCGCGACCACGATGTTGGTCTCGTCCGAGGACGTGCAGGCGATCACGGCGCTGGCGCGGTCGATGCCGGCCGCCTCCAGGACCTCGCGGTCGAACCCGATGCCCTCGACGGTGCGGCCGCCGAACGACTCCCTCAGCGCCTCGAGGCGCTCGGGCTCCTGGTCGATGGCGCAGACGTCGTAGCCCTGCCTGTCGAGCTTGTGGGCGAGGCTGGTGCCCATGCGCCCCATTCCAACGACGATGATGTTCATGGTTTACCTCTTTTCCGGCGTCTGTCGGATGGCGACGCCATTGCGGTCGATGTGATGACGCTTGCGCACGATGGCCTTGCGGCACTCCTCGAGCAGCAGGATCACGGGCGGGAGCAGCACCAGGAACACGTAGTCCTTCAGGAGCAGCGGGCTCGTGTGGAACACGCTCTGGAAGGGCGGGAACAGCGTGATGAACACGATGAGCGCTATCTCGAACAGTATGCCCTTGTTGACCTGGGAGTTCGAGAACAGCCCGACCGAGAACACCGAGGCGACCTCCGTGCGGCAGTTCCATACCTCGCCGATCTGGGTAAAGACGATGGCGGCCAGCGCCATGGTCGTGGCGCGCACGTAGACCGGGTCGAGGTCGGCGCCCACGCCGAACATCGCGATGCCCGGGTGCCAGCCGTTCATGACCTGGCAGAACATGAACGCAGCGAACGAGAAGAGCGCGCCGAGCAGGCCGTACCACAGGAACGCCTTGCGCATGACCTTGCCGGAGAGCAAAGGCTCGTTGGGGTCGCGCGGCGGACGGTCCATGACGTCGGCCTCCGGGGGCTCGGTGCCGAGGCCAAGGGCCGGGAGCATATCGGTGCCCAGGTCGATGGTGAGGATCTGCATCGTGGTCAGGGGCAGGGGCACGGCGCCGCCGGAGAGCAGGTAGATGGCGGACGGGACGGCCTCGGGGACGTTGGAGTTCAGGATGTAGAGCATGAACTTCTTGATGTTGGCGTAGACCGCGCGGCCTTCCTCGATGGCATGGACGATCGACGCGAAGTTGTCGTCGGTCAGGATCATGTCCGCGGCCTCCTTGGCCACGTCCGTGCCGGTGATGCCCATGGCGACGCCGATGTCGGCCTTCTTGAGGGCGGGGGAGTCGTTCACGCCGTCGCCGGTGACGGCCACGATCTCGCCCATCTGCTGCAGGTTCTCGACGACGCGCAGCTTCTGCTCGGGCGCCATGCGGGCAAAGACGACCTCGCCCTTGAGGGCCTCTTTGAGCTCGTCGTCCGAGGTCTTCTCGAGCTCGACGCCGGAGAACACGCGCGGGTGGGCGCTCTGGACGATGCCGATCTTGCGGGCGATGGAGACGGCGGTGAGGCCGTAGTCGCCCGTGATCATGACGACGCGGATACCTGCGCGGCGGCACTCCGCCACGGCGTCGGCGACCTCGGGGCGAGGCGGATCCTGCATGACGAGCAGGCCGACGAAGGTGAGCTCGCACTCGATGTTGTCGGGGGTGTAGTCGCTCATGGAGCGGGGGATGGACTCGTCGTCTGCGCGCAGCGGGCGGTAGGCGAGCGCGAGGACGCGAAGGCCGTCGGCGGCGTAGCCGTCGTTGGCGTCCATGATGCGCTTGCGCAGGTCGTTGTCCATGGCGACGACCTCGCCGTTGATGCGGGCGCTGGAAGAGAGGCGCACGACCTCGTTGGGGGCGCCCTTCACGAAGGCGACGCGCTTGGCCCCGTCGAGCGGCTGCTTGAGCTGGTGGATGGTGGTCATGCGCTTGCGGCGGCTCTCGAAGGGGAGCTCCCTCACGCGCGGCATCTCGGCCTCGAGGCCCTCGAGCGTGAGGCCGGCCTTCTGGGCGCTGACGAGCAGGCACGCCTCGGTGGGGTCGCCCAGGACGGTGTAGCGACCGCCCTCCTCCTCGGGGTCGACCAGGCGGGCGTTGGAGCACAGGGCGCCTCCCGCGACCAGCAGGCGGAGCTGCTCGTCGTCGGCAGCGAGCCACTTCTCGCCGTTTGAGCGGATCTCGCCCTTGGGCGCGTAGCCCACGCCAGTGACCTCGTACTCGCGGTCGCAGGTCCACAGGTGGTTGACGGTCATCTCGTTCTGGGTGAGGGTGCCCGTCTTGTCGGTGCAGATGACGCTCGTGGAGCCGAGCGCCTCGACGGAGCTGAGCTTCTTCACGAGGGCGTTGCGCTTGCTCATGCGCTGGACGGCCATGGCGAGCGAGAGCGTGACCGTGGGCAGCAGGCCCTCGGGGATGAACGCGACGACCATGCCGAGCGCAAAGATGAACGACGAGGCGAGGCCGTTGTGGACAAAGAGCACGTCGAGCAGGAAGAACGCGACGCCCATGCACATGGCGAACAGCGTGACCTGCTTGGTCAGGCGGTCGAGCTGACGCTGCAGGGGGCTCTCGGACTCCTCCATGTTCTGCGTGAGGCTCGCGATCTTGCCGAACTCGGTCGCCATGCCGATGCGCGTGACCACGACGCGGCCGTTGCCCTCGGAGACTGAGGTGCCGGCAAAGACGAGGTTGGGGGTCTCGGCGGGGGTGAGGTCGGGCTCGCACACGGCGTCGGCGGTCTTCCTCACGGGGTTGGACTCGCCGGTCAAGGTCGACTGGTCGACCTGGAGGTCGGAGGCGCGGATCACGCGGCCGTCGGCCGAGATCTTGTCACCCTCCGCGAGGACCATGACGTCGCCGGGGACGAGGTCCTCCGCGAGGACCTGGATCTGCTCGCCGTCACGGATGACGTTGACGTAGGAGGGGAGCATCTTCTTGAGGGCCTCGGTCGCCTTGTCGGCCTGGTGCTCCTGCCAGAAGCTGAAGCAGCCGTTGATGAGGTTGACCAGCCAAACGGCGACGCACAGCTCCGGCATGCCGGCGACGAGCGCGATGATGCCGGCGACCCACAGAAGGATCGCCATGAGGTGCGTGAAGTTGGAGAGAAACGCCAGTACCGGGGACTTCTTCTTTGCAGCCTGAATGAGGTTCTTTCCGAACTTGCCCTGGTACTCTGCCGCCTTCTCGCTCGTGAGGCCGGCCGCGCTGGTGGCCAGGGCACCGAGCACTTCGTCGGCGGGGAGCGCCGCGATGCTGGGCAGCTCGCCCTCGATGGTGTTTGACGGGGTTTCCAAGGGTCCTCCTTTCCTTTATGCCGCCGCGTGCCCGAAACAGCATGCGGCCCGGCGGCGGATCCGCCGGCGAAAAGGAGGATAGACGCTTCGCGCCCGTTGGCTTATACGATGTCTACCTGCGTATTATTCAACATGATGCGGGCATAAAGCCCTAATTAAAACCGAATAAAGGCGGCCTAAAGAGCCGAGGTAGGGAGCGTGGGCGCATCTTTGCCCCCGCTTACGCGGAGCATGCGGTAGCCGACCCCCACATGCGTCTGGATGTAGCGCGGGTGCACCGGGTCGGGCTCGATTTTCTTTCGCAGGGTGCCCATGAAAACGCGCAGGGAAGCGAGGTCGGTCTGTTTCTCGGACCCCCAGACCTCGCGGAGGATGAAGCTGTGGGTCAGGACTTTGTCCACGTTGCGGGACAGAAGGTACAGGAGCTTGAACTCGATGGGCGTCAGGTGGAGCTCGGCGCCCGCAAGGTAGGCCATCCCCGCCGTGTAGTCGATGCTCAGGTCCCCGTTCACGAAGGTGGGGCTCTCCTTGCCGGCAGCCTCGCTAAGGTGGCTCAGCCGCCGCACGGTCGTGCGGATGCGGGCCAACAACTCGCCCACCGAGAACGGCTTGGTGAGGTAGTCGTCGGCGCCCGCGTCGAGGGCGCCGATCTTGTCGCTGTCCTCGCTTCGGGCGGACACCACGATGATGGGCATCTGCGACCAGGCGCGGATGGCCCGGACCACCTCGATGCCGTCGATGTCGGGCAGCCCCAGGTCGAGCAGAACCACGTCGGGCGCGCTCGTCGCCGCCGAGGCGATGGCGCCCCGGCCGGTGGTCTCGCTCAGGTGGGCGTAGCCCTCGGTGTCGAGCGTCGTCAGTATGAGGTTGCGCACCGCGGCGTCGTCCTCCACGACGAGTATCGTGGGGCGCGCCCCCGCACGGTTAGTGGTCGCAGCGGTCATGGTCTTCCCCTTCTTCTTCCTCGAGCTCGTAGAGCGGCAGCGAGAACTCGAACCGGCAGCCGTGAGGCTGTGCCTGCTCCAGGCGTATGGCGCCCCCGTGCGCCTCGACGATCGACTTGCACAGCGCGAGGCCGAGCCCGACGCTGTGCCTCGAGTCCGCCAGGGCATGGCTCGCCGTGTAGAAGGACTCGAAGACGTGGTCGCGGTCGCTCGGCGCGATGCCGGGTCCGTCGTCCTCCACGCAGACCACGGCCTCGTCGCCGCGCCGGCGCGAGGATATGCGTATGCGGGAGCCCTCCGGAGTATAGGTTATCGCGTTGTTCACGAGGTTGACGACGACCTGTACCATCATCCGCGCGTCTACCTCGACGAGCAGGAGCTCCGGGCTCGGGTCTACCTCGATCCGGTGGAGCGAGGCGTCCGGGCTCACGTGGCGCAGCGCCTCCTCGACCACGTCGTCAAGGAGCTCGGCCGTGGTCGTGAGCTGGACGCCGCCGTTCTCGAGCCTCGTGATGGCCAGCAGGTTCTCCACGGTCGCGTTGAGCCACATGGCGTCGGAGCGGATGTCCTTGAGCAGGCCGTCGCGCGCCTGCGCGTCGAGCGCCTCCCCGTTGGAAAGAAGCACGTCCGCATTGCCGGAGATGGCGGTGAGCGGCGTGCGGAGGTCGTGCGAGATCGACCTGAGGAGGTTTGCCCTCAGCTGCTCGTTCTTTGCCATGACCGCGGCCTTCTCGCGCTCCTCGAGCGCCTGCACGCGGTCGCAGGCGAGGGAGGCCTCGCCCGCGATGGCCTCCGCCTCGTTGCGCTCGGTCGGCAACGGGTCGCGGCCCTGCAGACAGGCACCTATGACGCCCACGATCTTCTCGTCGGCGCGAAGCGGCAGGTAGAGGCCGGATGCCGAGGGAAAGAGCTCCGTGCCGACCCCGACGATCTCCGCGTCCTGCTGTGCCCTGCGCGCCATGGGCAGCTCGATGACCAGGTCCGTCCGGGTGGCGTCCCCCGCGTCGAAGCGTTTCTGCGCGCCGAAGCCGTCGTCCGCGTCCGCGTACCAGACCACCGTCACGCCCATGAGCCTGGAGAGCTGCTCGCAGGTGGCGTCGATGATCTGGCCCTGCGTCGTGCAGCGGCGCAGGGCACGGTCCGCCTCGAGGATGACCCTCGTGCGGTTGAAGGCCTCGCGCGACGCGTGGAGCTCGCTTCGGAGCGTCATCGCCACGGTGCTGGCGACGAGGGCGACGATGAACATCACGGCGAAGGTGGCGGGGTAGGCCGTCCCCCACGCGGTCAGCGAGAACCGCGGCGTCGTAAAGAAGTAGTTGTAGAGCACGACCGAGAAGGCCGAGGCGAACAGGCAGTGCACGCGGCCGACGGTGAGCAGGGAGGCGCATAGCACCGCCAGAACATAGGTGATGACGATGCACGCCTCCATCCTGAACGCGTAGAAGGCGAGGCTGACGAGCGTGGCGAGCGCCATGAGCAAAAGCGTGCAGGCGAAGTCCCTCGCGTAGCGCGCGGGCGTGGGGTCGTCTGACCACGCGAACGCCTTGTTCCTCAGCCAATTGGCGCTCGGGGCGCTTGGCCCGACCATCGTGTCGTCTGTTCCTGTATGCTGCTCGGACACGCTCGCGACCTCGCTTTCGTCGACGGACCAAGGATATCGGGGGAGGCCGGGCCGGAACCCGCGGAGTTCATTGGGCCTCTAAAGCCGATTACTCTACACCCATTGCGCCACGCGGGCCTTCATTCCCGCGACGTCGAGCGTGCCCTCGGCGAAGCCCTTGCGGACGAGGAGCTCGGGTACGAGCTCGTCGTACTTCTCGAACGTGGGGACCTCGCCCGGGTAGATGAGCTCCATCGGGTCGGCGAGCGCCTCGGCCTCGTTTGCGACGACGGTGTAGAAGGCGCGCTCGTCGACCTCGGGCGCCATGATGAAGGTCATGTAGTACGGCCGCGAGGAGTCGAGCCCCTTGAGCCCCAGCTCCTTGGCGCACTTGATCTTGAGCAGGCGCTCGAGGGCGAGGAAGGCGTAGCTGCCGAGCCAGGGAAGCAGGCACCACATGTTGCCCCCGAGGTTGACGAGCGGTTCTTTGGTGAGGCCGCCGTTCCTGGCCACGCGGCGCGCCTGCGCAAGGCGTGCGCGGGCGTTCGGCTGCAGGTAGGGGTAGGGCGCGCTCTCGTCGAGGGCTCGGCGCATGCGCTCGAGGACGCGGGTGTTGATGTCTCCCGGGCACTCGCCGAAGTAGGCGGGCACGCGCCCCTTGACCTGCGTGACGTAGAGCAGGTGGCGCTTGTGGTCGACCTCCTCGACGATCCACACGTGGCCAGCGATGGCGACCTTCTCGCCGGGAGGGGGAGGGGCCACGAGCGTGCCGATCTCCTGCGACTCGCAGCGCACGGTGTACTCGACGTTCTCCTGGAACACGGCGTAGAACTTGTAGTTGTTGGTCACGCGCTCGCCGGCGAGGCCCACGATGAGCCCGCCCGCCTCGGTCGTCTCCACGTAGTCGTGCGCCAGCAGGAAGCGCAAGAGCTCGCGGAAGTCGTCGGCGCTCACGCGGCGGAACACGGTGAGGGTGAGCACGCGCGTGGCGAGCTGCGCGGGCGTGAGCTCGCCCTCGGACGCGAGGATGGCCAGCGTCTGGTGGCACAGCAGGCTGTAGGGCAGCCGGTCCAGGCGCGGCGGCTCGACCCAGCGCTCCTCACGGTAGAGCTGCACGAGGGCGATGCCCTGCAGCAGCTTCCAGGGGATGGTCTCGGGCGTGAGGGCGCGCGCCTCGGGCTGGTCCTCGCGCATGACGAACCACATCTCGGGCGGGGCGTCGCGCCGGCCCGTGCGGCCCATGCGCTGCAGGAAGCCGGAGACCGTGAAGGGCGCGTCGATCTGGAAGGCGCGCTCCAGGCGCCCCACGTCGATGCCGAGCTCGAGCGTGGCGGTGGCGACGATGGAAAGATCGCTCGCCTCGTCGCGCATGAGCTCCTCGGCCGACTCGCGGATCGAGGCAGATAAGTTGCCGTGATGGATGAGGAACCGGTCGGGCTCGCCGTTGTGCTCGCAGTAGGCGCGCAAGACCGTGCAGACGTCCTCCGCCTCCTCGCGCGAGTTGGTGAAGATGAGGCACTTCTTGCCCCGGGTGTGCTCAAAGATGTAGGCGCAGCCGGGGTCGGCGTTCGCGGGGGCGGAGTCGGTCGGCGACTCCGCCGTGGCCCGGGGGCTGATCTCCATGCTCGGGCAGCCCTGCTCGCCCGAAGCCGCGTCAGGAGGCATCGGCCCCTGCGGGACCGTGCGCGAAGGCAAGCCCGCGGGGCTCCCGGTCGCGTCGACCGCCTGGACGTCCAAGACGTCGGCCTCGGCGCCCTGCGTGGTCTGGAGCAGCGACTCCGGCGCCTGGGGGCCGGTGGTGTAGAAGTGCTCCATGCTGAGGCGCCACACGCGCGGCGGCTCCTCCACGCGCGGGACGATCGTCTTGCGCCCGGTGCCGGCGGCGAGGAAGGCGCCCACGGCCTCCGGGTCGCCGATGGTCGCGGAAAGCCCGATGCGGCGCGGGTCGACGCCCGCCATGCGCGAGAGCCGCTCGATGAGGCACAGGCACTGGCCCCCGCGGTCGCCGCGCAAAAGCGAGTGGACCTCGTCGATCACCACGTAGCGCAGGTCGCAGAAGAGCCTGGCCACGGCGGAGTGGCGGCGCATGAGGATGGCCTCGAGCGACTCCGGCGTGAGCTGGAGGATACCCGAGGGCTTCTTTATGAGCTTGGCCTTGTGGGAGGCGCTGACGTCGCCGTGCCAGTGCCACACGGGGATGTCCGCCTCCTCGCACAGGTCGGTGAGGCGGAAGAACTGGTCGTTGATCAGTGCCTTCGTGGGGCCGATATAGATGGCGCCCACGCTCGCGGGCGGGTTCTCCCAGAACTCGGTGAGTATGGGAAAGAACGCCGCCTCGGTCTTTCCCGACGCGGTCTGTGCGGTTAGAAGGACGTGGTCCTCGGTGTTGAAGATGGCCTCGCCCGCGGCCACCTGGATGCCGCGCAGGCTCTCCCATTCGTGGTCGTAGATGAAGTCCTGGATAAAGGGTGCGTAACGGTCGAAGACGCTCATGGCGCGCCCTAGATGGTGAACTCGGCGAACTGCGGCGCGACATCGGCTGCCTCGCCCGCGCCGCCCGCGGCCTCGCCATCCGCGCCGGAGACGGCGTAGTCGCCGGACCTCAGCAGCGCCGACACGTCGGCGCCGGGGTTTTGATACAAGATGTCGAGCAGCTCGATGAAGTCGCGGATAACCTCGCGCGGCGTGAGGTGGGAGTCGGCTCCCACGCGCCCGAACTCGACCGTGAGGAAATCGGCCAGGTCGGAGGTCTGCAGGCAGCGCTCGTAGCCGAAATAGCCGGCATGGATGTCGGCGAGCTTCTCGGTGAGGACGAGCAGCTCCTCATGGGTGAGGGGGTTGAGGTGAATCACGGGCGCGAGCATGTCCGTCATTCCCTCGCCGGCAAAGCGCCCCTGCGTGAGGCGACTGCGCAGCGCCTCGTAGCTGAAGACGCCGCGCCTGCGGTCCTCGATGGACTGCGGCGTGCCGCCCATGATGATCCCCAGGTGGTGCGCCTTGCCCTGGAGGGTGTCGTTGTACATGGTGAGGATCTTCTCGTAGTTGTACTGGCGAGTGATCGAGTTCGGGATCTTGTAGAGGTTGACGAGCTCGTCCACCAGCACGATGAGACCCTGGTAGCCGGCGCCCACGAGGAACTGGGCAAAGAGCTTGAGGTACTCGTACCAGTCGTCGTCGCCGATGCAGGCGTTGATGCCGAGCTCGGACTTGGACTCGGTCTTTGTGCGGTACTCGCCGCGCAGCCATTTGGCGCACAGCGCCTGGCGTTCCTCGTCGCCCACGAGGTAGGCGGCGTAGTAGGCCTCGAGCACGCGGCAGAAGTCGAAGCCGTGCACGAGCTCGCGGATGGGGGCAAGCGAGGCCTTGAGCGGGACCATCGGGTCGCTGGCGCCGTCGGCGAGGTTGCGCGCCCAGCGCTCGAGGACGAGCGGCAGGGCGCCGCCCTCGGGACGGGTCTTTGTGCTTAGGTTGCGGATGAGCTCCTTGTACGTGGCAAGTCCCTGGCCTTGGTTGCCCTGAAGGCGGCGCTCAGGCGAGAGGTCGGCGTCGGCGACCACGAAGTCGCGGCCCATCGCGTGCGTGCGGATGGTCTGGAGCAAGAAGGACTTGCCCGCGCCGTAGCGGCCAACGAGGAAGCGGAAACTCGCGCCGCCGTCCGCTACTAGCGCGAGGTCGTGGAGAAGGGCCTCGATCTCGCGCTCGCGGCCCACGGTGATGTAGGGCAGGCCGATGCGCGGCACGACGCCACCCTTGAGCGAGTTGATGATCACGGCTGCTATGCGCTTGGGCACACGGGGCTTGTCTTGCGGCATGGGCGATCCTTCCTGCGTTTCTTCTTGCCCCATGCTACCACGATGGGCGGACAAGTAAAACACACGTTCGCTTTTTAGCCGAGCCCGAGCGCCTCGCGCACATCGTCTGCATAGTCCTCAATCAGCTCAGGCGCGCCGTCCGCGCCGAACTCGACCACGGTGTCGCCTACGAGGTCAAAGAGCTTCTCGTTGATCGCGTCGACCAAAAGGTCGGCAGACGTCTTTGCGACGGGCGCCTGCTTGCCGGCAAGAAGCGCCTCCACGAGCGCGCGCTCCTCCGCGGTGAGGCCGAAGGCGTCCTTCTTCGCATCTTGCGGGTCGCTGCCGGAGGGCGCGGGGGACGTCTTTGGCTCCGGGTGGCCCTGCTCGCGGGTCGGCTCCGGCTCCGCGACCGTGGGCGGCTCCGCGACATAGGGCGTCTCCGGCTCCCCGGTCTGCGGCGCTTCCTCCCGCTCCTCGTCGACGAGCAGCGCCTCCTGCGTGACGCTCGCGGCCGCGCGGATCTGCGCCAGCTTCGAGAAGTCGATGTCCACGACGACGGGGCGGTGCGCTTCTTTGTAGGCGAGGTAGTCGGCCACCTCGGCGTCGATCATCTTTACCAGGTACTTGGGCTCGGCGCGGTCCTTGAGCTGGGCGGGGAAGTCGATGGCGGCGCGCAGCTGCCGGTCGACGGCGCGGGCGAGGTCGCCGAGCTTGGCGCTCTTTGCGCCGCCGTCGTGGTAGCCGTCGCAGGCCCAGCTCCCGTTCTTGCATAGGTAGCGGCGCGTGGCCGAGAGCTCAAAGACGCAGTCGGGGTGCGGCGCGGGCTCGTAGTGGATGGCCGAGGCGTACATGAGGTGACGCAGCGGGAAGCGCGTGCCAAAGAGCGTCTCGACGAGGCCTTGGTTGTGCGTGCGCGCGTAGTGCCGCGAGAGTCGTATGAACACGGCGAGCAGGACGATTTCCAGGTCGTCGGGGTTTTCCTTGTACAGGCGCGAGTCCTTGAGGCGCCAGGTCGAGAGCACGTCGACGGCGTCGGCGAGCTTCGCCGCAGCCTCGCCGAGCGTGCCGAAGTCGAGCGGGGCGCGGCGGGAGCCCTTGGGCGGCGCGCTCAGCACGGCGGCGCGGTCAATCCCCTCGAGCAGCGAGATCGCCTTGTCGTGGGCGGCGTCGGTGTAAGGCTCGGCGAGCTTGGGGTCCAGGCCGTGGTCGACGACGTAGTCCACGAGCCAAGGGCGGACGTTGCGGTCCATGCTCGCCTGGTCGAAGGCGCGGTAGGCGCGGTAGAACGTCTCGAGCGCCTCGAACGCCTTTACGCCCGGCTCGGCGCCGACGCCCATGAGCAGCTCATAGATGTACACGTAGGCGAACGACGTCGAGACGTCCTCGATCTGGCCGCGCCGCACGTTGCCGCGCCAGGTGAAGTAGCCGCGCAGCTGGCGGTCGTTCATTGAGCGGTAGGTCGGGTAATACGAGATGAACTGCCCGACGAAGGGGGCGTGGTCCTCGAAGTCCTCCAGGAGCTTGGCTTGCTCGAAAAAGAGCCGCGCCTCGGACCAGGTGCGCCCCTGCGGCGTGACCTGCAGCTCCCTGAGCCGCTTGATGGGTTCGGGCACGAAGCCGTGCATCTGCGAGCCGCGGCGGATGATGGGCTCGTCGCCGTAGGTCCTCGACGAGGCGAAGGCGCGGCCCTCGCGCAGGCGCGGGTCGGAGAGCAGCTGCTCCAAGATCTTGTCGATGTCGGGCACTGCCACCTCCTTCGCCGGCGCCCAGGTTTTCGTGAATCATACGTCATCGCGGCGGTGCCGGCCTTGCCGCCTGACCCTGCGCCTATCCGTCGCAATGACCCGCGTGCGCAGAAACCCGCCCCGGGCTACGTTTGAGCCAGATTGGCGCGCGGAAACTCGCTTCGGGCCACGTGTTTTCCGGACCCCGTGGCTGCGCGACCAGGAAAACCCCAGTTAGCAACTGGCCGGAATCCCCAAAAACGTCGCTCTGGACGGTGAATGACGTGGCCCGGAGCGGGTTTCTGCGCAGGGAGGTCGCCCCAGTGTGGCCCGGAGCGGGTTTCTGCGCACGGACCTACATGATGAACGCCCAGGCGGCGGCGATGAACACCGCGGGCAGCATGTTCGCCGGCTTGAAGGTGCGCGGCCAGATCAGGTTCACGCCGACGCAGAAGATGAGGATCGAGCCCACGAGGCCGAGGTTGTCGAGGGCCGCCCGCGTCATCACGGGCTGCAACAGGGTGGACGCCGCGGTGACAAGCCCCTGCCACGCGCCGACCGGCAGCGCCGAGAAGACGACGCCCTTTCCCATGGACGCAGCCATCGCGCAGATGCACACGGCGTCGATGGCGCCCTTGAGCGCGAGGGTCGTGTAGTCGCCGGAGATGCCGTCTTGGATCGAGCCGACGATGGCCATGGCGCCGATGCACACGGTGAGCGAGGCGGTCACGAAGCCGTCGACGAACGTCGCGTCCCCTGAGCTGCCGGTTTTCTCGCGAAGCCAGTTCCCGAGCGCCTCGAAGCGGGCGTCCAGGTCGATGGCCTCACCGATGGCCGAGCCCGCCGCGAGCGACACGAGAATCATCATGGTGCCGCCGGAGGACAGCACGACCGAGCCGTCCGCGGCCGTCGCGACCGAGAGCATCTTCTCGAGCGCGCCGCCGAGGCCGAGGAAGATGACCGACAGCCCGCAGGCTTTGAGCAGGGCGTCCTGGAGTCGCTGCGAGATGAAGCGCTTGCCGACGAGGCCCACGAGCCCGCCCGCGACGATGCAGCATACATTAATGATGGTTCCGAGTCCCGGCATGGGAATTGCCTCCTTCGATGGCGCAGGCTATCGTAGCAGAGGATTTCGGGCGCGATGGGATGGGGCGCGACATGTTCGGAAAGCTCGACCTGCATATTGCCCGCGGCGGCCTGCGCCCGGCGCTCGTCTATTCCGTGGACGGCCCGGACGGCGAGCCCGTGCGTGTCCTTTCGTCTGGAGGCGTCTTCCAGTCTGCCACCTACCTCGGAAAACGCCGCATGGAGCCGGTGTTCGAGTACTACCGCGCGTTCGGCCGCGTGCTTGCGGGCGTTCCCGCGCCGTCCCCGCGCGTGCTCGTGGTCGGCGGGGGAGGCTTCGCCGTGCCCAAGCTCGTGCGCGCGCTGCGCCCCGAGGCGTCGATCGACGTCGTCGAGATCGACCCCAAGGTGATCGAGGCGGCGCGCCGCTGGTTCTTCGCCGGCGACGCCTCCGCGCGCGTCTATTGCGCCGACGGATTCGACTTTATCCGCGGCGCCGCCCTGCGCGGCAAGAAGTACGACCTCATCGCGCTCGACGCGTTCTCGGGCGCTGAGCCCGTGGCATCCCTTGCCGGCGACGAGGCGGCGCGAGCGTATGCGCAGCTTCTGGCCCCCGGCGGCGCGGTGGCGGGAAACGTCGTGACCCCGGGCGGCGACGCGTCGTTTCTGCGCGACTTCCAGTGCGCCCTCGAGGCCGCGTTCGCCCGTGTTGAGCTCGTGCCCTGCCGCGATGACGACTGGGGCGCTGACGACAACTACCTGCTGGTGGCCCGCGCCTGATCCGGTCGCCGCCCTTCCGGCGCCCTTCTTTCCGCCCATAAATCTAAGCGTGAGGAACTAAGGTTTTCTGAGCGCATCAGAATATCCGTCGCCTTCGTCGGGTAGAGTGAGCTTTGTTGAACACGCTCGACGAAGGGACGCGAACCATGCGCAAATTCAAGACAGAGAGCAAGAAGCTCCTCGACCTCATGATCAACTCCATCTACACCAACCGTGAGATCTTCCTGCGCGAGCTCATCTCCAACGCCTCCGACGCCATCGACAAGCTCTACCTCAAGAGCCTGACCGACGCCTCCGCCAAGGTCGACCAGGAGAACCTCGCCATCACGCTCGCCTACGACAAGGACGCCCGCACCCTCACTGTCTCGGACAACGGCATCGGCATGACCGCCGACGAGCTTGAGAAGAACCTCGGCACCATCGCCCACTCCGGCTCCGAGGAGTTCAAGGAGGCCAACGCCGACAAGCAGGGCGACGCCGTCGACATCATCGGCCGCTTCGGCGTGGGCTTCTACTCCGCCTTCATGGTGGCCAAGGAGGTCAGCGTGGTCACGCGCGCCTTTGGCTCCGACGAGTGCCTGCGTTGGACCTCCGACGGCATCGAGGGTTACGCCATCGAGCCCGTCGCCGCCGACGATCCGGCGTACCGCGCGACCTGCGGCTCCGACGTCATCCTCACCCTCAAGGACAACGCCGACGAGGCCAGCTACGACGAGTACCTCTCCGAGTACACCCTGAAGGACCTGGTCAAGCGCTACAGCAACTACGTGCGCTACCCGGTCAAGATGATGGTCACCAAGTCCCGCCAGAAGGAGAAGCCCGCCGACGCCGGCGACGACTACAAGCCGGAGTGGGAGGACTACGAGGAGCTCGAGACCCTGAACTCCATGACCCCCATCTGGAAGAAGCGCGGAAGCGACGTCACGCCCGAGGAGTACAACGAGTTCTACAAGTCGACTTTCCACGACTGGGAGGACCCGGCGCGCACCTTCAGCCTCCACGCCGAGGGCACGCTCGAGTACGACGCGCTTCTCTTTATCCCCGGCAAGGCCCCCTTCGACCTCTATAGCCGCGACTACGAGAAGGGCCTCGAGCTCTACAGCTCCAACGTCTTGATTATGGAGAAGTGCGCGGACCTTCTTCCCGACTACTACAACTTCGTGCGCGGCGTCGTCGACTCGGCAGATGTCACGCTGAACATCAGTCGCGAGACGCTGCAGCAGAACCGCCAGCTCACCGCCATGGAGCGCCGCATCGAGAAGAAGATCACCTCCGAGCTCGAGTCCATGCGCGACACCGACCGTGAGGCGTACGAGAAGTTCTTCGGCAACTTCGGCCGCGGTCTCAAGTACGGCATCTACTCCAGCTACGGCATGAAGAAGGACGAGCTCGCCGGCCTGCTGCTCTTCTGGAGCGCCAAGAACGAGAAGTTCGTCACCCTGCAGGAGTACGCGCAGGCCATGCCCGAGGGCCAGAAGGCCATCTACTACGCCGCCGGCGACGACCGTGACCGCCTGGCAAAGATGCCTGTGGTCAAGTCCGTGCTCGCCAAGGGCTTCGACGTGCTTCTGTGCACCGACGACGTCGACGAGTTCTGCTTCCAGGCCATGCGCGACTTCACGGCCAAGGACATGCCCAAGGTCTACGCAGACGACGCTGCCCGCGAGGCCGCCGAGAAGGCTCAGGTCGACGGCGCCGAGGCCGAGCGCGAGGACCGCACGCTCGAGCTCAAGAACGTCTCGAGCGGCGACCTCGACCTTGCGAGCGAGGAGGAGAAGAAGGCCGCCGACGAGGCGGCGAAGGCCAACGAGGGCCTCTTTGGCGCGATGAAGGAGACGCTCGGCGACGCCGTGGCCAAGGTCACCGTCTCGGCGCACCTCACGTCTGCCGACGACGCGCCGTCGAGCGTGTCCGCCGAGGGTCCCGTCTCGCTCGAGATGGAGCAGGTCCTGGCCGCCGGCCCCGATGCCGCGCAGGCGCCCAAGGCCACGCGCGTGCTCGAGGTCAACGCCGCGCACCCCGTGTTCGCCAAGCTCCAGGCCGCGCAGGAGGCGGGCGACACCGACAAGCTCGCCCTCTACACCTCGCTTCTCTATGACCAGGCGCTTCTTACCGAGGGGCTGCCCGTGGCCGACCCCGTCGCCTTCGCGCAGAACGTCTGCAAGCTGATGTAGCAGGCGCCGGCCGCAGGCGCGCCGCCGCCCATCGCCAGCGCGACAAACCGCCGCCGTCAACGCGAGCTCCCTCCTGTTTTGCCCATATCCACCCCCCTGAGGGGCAAAAATGGGCTAAACAGGAGGGAGTTCCTTTTGTGCCGCGAGGTCGCGGCGGACTAAGCGCACTTCTCCGCAAAGGTTGTGGCGCGGGCCACCGCAGGTGCCGGCGCGGCCTCCTCCGGCTCCTCCCCGCGCTTGGAGAGCGCCATCAGCGCCATCATCGCGAGGATGAGCACGAGGCCGACGAGGTCGAAGGCGGTGATTGGCGTGCCGAGCGCGACGGCGCTCGTGGCGACCGCGGTGGCGGGCGTGAAGATCATGAGCAGGCTGCCCATCATGGGACCGGCCTCCTTGAGACTCTGCATGACGAGGAAGTACCCGAGGATCGCGCCGAAGACCGTCGTGCCGGAAAACGCCGCCCAGCCTACGGCGTCGAGCGCGGGCGCCGCCGCCCAGGGCCGCGCGAAGGGAAGCAGGATGATGCCGCCCAAGAGCATGCCGACGGCGTTGACGGGCAGCGACCCGTGGCGCTCGAGCGCGCAGAGCGGCAGCGAGTTGTGCAGGAACGCGAGGACGCTGTCGAGCAGGCACCAGGCGAGGCCTGTGATGCCGACGACGAGCGAGGAGGGGTCTCCCTTGGTCGCGATGCACCAGACGCCGGCGAGCGCGAGCGCAAGCCCGGCAGCCTCGGCGGGCCTGGGGCGGCGACGGGAGCGCAGGCAGGTGAAGGCCATCATGTACACGAGGTTGAGCTGGCCCACGAGCGACTCGGTCGCGGCGCTCGTGGTGTCGATGGCGACGACGTAGGTCACCTGGAGCGCGGCGATGCCGAAGATTGCGTAGAGGACCGTGCCCGCGAGCGCGCGGCGGTCTCGCAGCAGCGCGAGGAGGTTCTCTTTGTCCGTCGCCGCGCAAACAGCCGTGAAGACTGCGCCGGCGGTGAGCACGCGCAGGCAGCCGAGCCAGGTCGGGGCGATCGCGTAGCTGCTCGTCATGAACGCTACGAGGACGTTTGAGATCCCCCAGAAAAACGCGCCGAGGATTCCCGCGACGATTCCCTTGGTCTTTGCCTGCATGCGACCGGTCTCCCCATCTGTGTCTGAGTTTGCCTAAAAGATGAAATCACGTCGCCAACCAGAAGTACAATTCATAGATATAAAGAAACCCATAAGCACAATTGATTGGTTGCGCATCCATGGAGCTCAGGAACATCAAGACCTTCGCCCGCATCGCCGAGGTGGGCAGCTTCACTCGCGTGGCGACGGAGCTCGGTTACACCCAGTCGGCCGTGACGATGCAGATAAAGCAGCTCGAGCGCGAGCTCGGCTGCGTGCTGTTCGAGCGGCTCGGCCGCAGCGTGCGCCTGACGCCCGAGGGCGAGCGGCTTCTGCCCGTGGCCAACCGGATGCTCCAGGCGGCAGACGAGGCCTCGCGCATCGCCCAGGAGCCGGGCGAGGTCTCCGGCACGCTTCGGATCGGCGTCTCGGACTCGCTGCTCGTGGGCGTGCTCGCCCCGGTGCTCTCCGAGCTCTCGCGCACCTACCCGCGCGTGTGCGTCTCGACCCATCAGCAGATGCCCGACGAGCAGTTCGCGATGCTGCGCCGCAACGACATCGACGTGCTGCTTTTGCTCGACGAGCGCATGGAGCGCCCCGAGTGGGTCAAGGTCTTCGAGGCCCCTGCCGAGGTCGGCTTCGTCGCCGCCGCGACCGACCCCATGGCAAGAAGGGCGAGGGTTCCGCTCGAGGAGGTGCTGTCTCGGCCCCTCTTTCTTACCGAGCGCGACGTCAGCTACCGCGCGGGGCTCGACGAGCGTATCTGGGCGCGCGGGCTCGAGGCGACCCCGCGCGTCGAGTGCGGCAACACCGCGTTTCTCGCCGAGCTCGTGGAGGGCTGCGGCGGCGTGTCCTTCTTGCCGTCGTGCGCCGTGCGCGCGGCCGTCGCGGCCGGCAGGCTCGCGCACGTGGACGTCGACCTCGAGCGGCTCGACCTGTGGCACCAGGCCATCGTCCGGAAGAACAAAGTGGTGACCCCGCAGATGCGCCTCTTTCTCGAGCTCGTCCAGCGCGAGTTGTGCGGCTAGCCCGCATGACGGCAGCCCCGGCGGTCGCGCGTGCGCTCCTTGCAAGCGAGTTGTGCAAATAATCCGCAGGTTGGGTGCTATAGGTACCGTCCACCCGGTCGCTCGGGGGAAAGAAGCCCGCGGGCGCCGCGCATTGCTATCCTAAAGAGTCGCTAGTACACCAACCACAGGGGGATGGCATGGTAAAGACACTGGTGCTCGTGCGTCACGGAAAGACCGAGGATGTGAGCTCGACGGGCGACGACATCGACCGCAAGCTCACGCCGGCGGGAATTCGCGCCCTTGAGGTCGCGTATCCCCGCACGTTCCAGCTTTTGGGCGAGGATCCGGAGGTCTCCATCTGGTGCAGTCCCGCGATCCGCGCGCTGCAGACCGCGGGCGTGGTGGCCGAGGCGATCGACGCCTGCGGCATCGACGTGCACCAGTCCCTCTACGACCAGGACGTCGACGCGTTCCTGTCCGAGCTCGCGGCCGCCGACGAGGAGGTCGAGGCCCTCGCCGTGGTCGGCCACGTTCCCTTCATGGACCGGCTGACCAAGCGCCTGACCGGCTCGGACATCAAGTTCAACAAGGGCGCCGTCGCCTCCATCGCGCTGCCCGACGGTCCTTCGGGCGAGGGCTCGCTGCGCTGGTACGTGGCAGGCCCCGACTCCGTGTCGTGGGACGCGATGGCCGAGGTGGACAACCAGGTCGAGCTGATGGCCGCCGAGCTCGCGGACGCCTGCGACGCCTTCCTCGCCGACCCCAGCGACATCGAGGCGCTGCGCGTGTTCCGTATCCGCCTGCGTCGCCTGCGCTCGCTCATCCAGTTCCTTACCCCCTGGCAGTCAAAGAAGCAGGGCAACCGCACCTCCGATGACCTGCGCGCCCTTCTTGACGCGACCTCGCCGCTGCGCGAGATCGACATCTTGTCCGACGCCGTGGCGGGGCTCGTCGATTCCGGCGAGCTCGGCGTGAACTGCCTGCTGCCCGTGGCCTGCGCCAAGGAGCGCCAGCTCGAGCTCGAGAGCGTGCTCACCCTCATGCGCAAGCGCCACGTGCGCCGCCGCCTGCACAATATCGCCGACGAGTGCCCAAGCATCAAGTGGAAGAGCCGCGTGCTCGACGCGGGCCTTTGCGCCGCCGATTTCCAGAAGCACTTCGACGAGGAGCTCGAGGTGCTCGACGGCGTGCTGTTCGGCCTCGATCTGCACGACCCCGAGTCCGTCCACGTGGCGCGCCGCGACGCGAAGGAGATCCACTTCGTCGCCCGCGCCCTGGGGGCGGTCCTCGGCGAGGAGCGCGCCTCGGCGAGCGAGTACATGAACAGCATCCAAGGCGAGCTCGGCGCCCTCGGCGACGCTTATCGCAACGAGCGCCTGGCAAACGAGTACTCGAAGAGCCCGCGCTTCCGCGGCGTGCGCGCCGACCTGGGCGTCGTTGCCCGCGACCAAGCCGAGGTCGCGAGCGCGATCCTGGCCGGCTCCACCTTCTCGGCCCGCATGCGCGCCGCCGACTAGCTCGTCCCCAAGCCAATTTACATTTGGCGTCAGACGCAGGATTCTCGGTGCGAACATGAGAAGATGGCGTCTGGCGCCGTTTTCATCGTAAGAGCCTTAAGACAAAGGAGAGGCCGATGGCCGACTCGTCCGCATACCGCGTTGAGCACGACTCGATGGGAGAGGTGCGCGTTCCCGCGAGCGCCCTGTGGGGTGCGCAGACCCAGCGCAGCCACGAGAACTTCCCCATAGGCGCACAGACGATGCCGCCCGAGATCATCCGCGCGTTTGCCCAGCTCAAGAAGGCCGCCGCGCTCGCAAACCGCGATTTGGGACGCATGACGCCCGTGCAGGCCGACCTCATCGCCGCCGCTGCCGACGAGGTGCTCGACGGCAAACTCGACGGCAACTTCCCGCTCGTGGTGTGGCAGACCGGCTCGGGCACCCAGTCGAACATGAACATGAACGAGGTGCTCGCAAACCGCGGCAACCAGATCGCGGCCGAGCGCGGCGTCGAGCTCGAGCGCCCGCTTCACCCCAACGACTCCGTGAACATGAGCCAAAGCTCCAACGACACCTTCCCGACGGCCATGCACGTGGCCGCCGCCATGGCGGTCCGCGGGCGCCTGCTGCCCGCGATCGCCGAGCTCAAGGCTACCTTCTTGCGCCTCGAGGAGGAGAACGCCGGAGTGGTCAAGTGCGGCCGCACGCACCTGCAGGACGCCGTGCCCATCGCCTTCAGCCAGGAGATCTCGGGCTGGCGCGGGCTTCTGGAGGGCGCGTCCGAGGAGCTCGAGGCGTCGCTTGGCGGCCTTTATCGCCTGGCGCTCGGCGGCACGGCGGTCGGTACGGGCCTCAACGCGCCCGCCGGCTTCGACGTGGCCGTGGCTGCCCACATCGCCGACCAGACGGGGCTTCCCTTCGTGACCGACCCGAACAAGTTCCGTGCCTTGTCCGGCAAGGACGCGGTCGTCTTTGCCCACGGCGCCGTCAAGGCGCTCGCCGCGAACATGATGAAGATCGCCAACGACGTCCGCTGGCTCGCGAGCGGCCCGCGCCTGGGCTTGGGCGAGATCGCCATCCCCGCCAACGAGCCCGGCAGCTCCATCATGCCCGGCAAGGTCAACCCCACCCAGTGCGAGGCGGTCACGATGGTTGCCGTGCAGGTCATGGGCAACGACGCCGCCATCGGCTTCGCGGCCTCACAGGGCAACTTCGAGCTGAACGTCTTCATGCCCGTGATCGCGTACAACTTCCTGCAGTCCGTGGACCTTCTTGCCGACGCGATCCGCTCTTTCGATGAGCGCTGCGCTGCGGGCATCCGTGCCAACCGGGCAAAGATGGACGCGAACCTGCACAACTCGCTCATGCTCGTGACGGCGCTCAATCCTCACATCGGCTACGAGAACGCCGCGAAAGTGGCAAAGAAGGCCTTTGCCGAGGATACGAGCCTGCGCGAGGCCTGCGTTGCGCTCGGCTTCCTCACGGCCGACGAGTTCGACGCCGTCTTCCATCCCGAGCAGATGGTGTAGGCGTCCGTCGAGCGCGTAGGCTAACGGGAAAGCGACGCCGACGTCAGGCCGCCCGAGCGCAAGGGGCTGCTCCCGCACTCGACGTGGCTGCGGACGGCGGCCACGTCGGCGACGCAGCTTCCCGCGATGTGCGCCGCCCCGGCGCAAAGAAGTGCCGGCGCGATTGTGGCCGAGGGCCCTACGACGATGGTGCGCGCGCCGGACGCGAGCTCAAGCAGGCGGGGGAGCGTCTTGTTCGACTCCGCCATGCCCGTGATCACAGCGAAGTCCGCCTCGGGCAGTACGTACTCGCAGGCGGTATCGGGCAGGTCGTCGTCGGCGCGGCGGGCGCGCTCGAGCACGCTGAGTTCGGCCATCTGCGCGATCTTCTCCATGCGGGGGAAGCGGCCCACGACGGCCACGCGGGCGCGGCGGCCCTCGCGGCGCCAGAACTCCTCGAGCTCGCCCGGCAGGAAGAAGAACGGGTCCGCCTCGGCGCAGGGACGATTTCCGGAGTCTGCGTACAGGCGCGCACCGGCGAGCCCGTTCAGACGCTCAGGTTGGTTGTACCAGGCGTTCAGCGCCGCCACGCCGACGGAGGCGGTCTCAAAGTCCCAGGACTTGGCCAAGGCGGCGACGTCGCGCAGGGGCTTGCCGGCAAGCGGGCTTAAGCGCTCGCGCCTGCCGCCTTTGCAGGTGGCCGCCACGCCCGTGCCGCAGCTCGCCTCGACGCACGTCCAGTGCGAGCCCTCGCACATGCCGAGCACACGCTCTCCCGCGTCGACCCCTTCGATCAGTTCATCGTACAATTGCCAGGCAGAACCCATCGTTTTCTCCTATCCGACCGCGGAGGGCCTCGCATGCTGCTTATTCTTACCGCACCCATCCAATCGGGCAAGACCCGCTGGCTCGAGTCGCTTATCTTGGAGCTCGCCTCCCGCGGCGTCGCCTCGTACGGCGTGGTGGCGCCCGGGCGCTGGCACCGCGGGCCCGATGGCGGCGAGCTGGTAAAGGACGGCATCGACAATGTCTTGCTGCCCTTGGGCGAGCGCGTGAGGCTCGCGGAGGCGGCGCGCGGCCACGACGGCACGGCGGGGCTCGGCTGGAGCTTCGACGCGGACGCCCTCGCGCGGGTGGACGGCCACTTCGCCGAGCTCGCCTCACATGCCGACGACGCCCCTGGCCTGCTCGTGGTCGACGAGCTCGGGCCGCTCGAGCTCAAGCGCGGCGAGGGGCTCGCCCATGCCGTCCGCCTGCTCGAGCGCGGGCCGGCCTCCGCGTGGCCGCACGCCGTCGTGGTCGTGCGGCCGGCGCTCGTTCCTCTTGCCGAAGAAAGGTTCCAAGCCGCGTGGAGCGACTTGGAACCCATTGTTCCCGGCGACGATGCCCGCGAGCTCGTCTTGGGGCTTCTTGGCGCCTAGGCCCGCCGGTGCGCCCCGGCCACCTTAGTTGGACTTGGGCAGGGCGTTGGCCATGATGGCCTGGCACTCCTCGTCGGAGAGCTCGTGGCCGTAGAAGGTCTTGTAGTAGCTCTTTGCGACGTCGGTCATGCTGTCGGGGAACTGGTCGGGATAGCATAGGCGGGCGAGCCACTGCATGCCCATGATCTGGTTGACGGACGGCGGGCTGGACAGCCAGTTGTAGGGCTTGCCCGGGGCCTCGTAGACCTGACCGTCCTTGACCGCGTCGATGCCCGCCCAGGCGGGGTCGGTCGCGACGGAGCCGTAGTAGCTGTCTGCCGTGAAGACGATCATCTGAGGGTCGAAGGCCGCGATCTGCTCGAGGCCGATCTGGTCGCCCTTGCCGGAGGCGCTGGCGTTCTGGATCTCTACGCAGTTGTTGGCCACCATGTCGACGACCTGGGCCATGAAGCCGCCCTTTGCCAGCGCGCTGGTGCCGGAGTCGCCGGTAAGGTAGGCGACCTTCGGGCGCTCGGACTCGGGAATGTCCTTGACGACGTCGTTGACCTCATCGTAGGCGCTCTGGCAGTACTCGCCGAGCTCGGCCGCGCGGTCCCGCTTGCCGAGGAGCTCGCCCAGCTGCTCGTAGGCCTGCTTGTAGGTGGACAGCGACGACTCGATGTGGACCACGGGGATGCCGAGCTGGTCCTGGAGGGAGTCCATGTCCTCCTTGATGGTCTTCTTTGACTCGCCCACGTCGATGATGAGGTCGGGGGCGGCCTCGGCGATGGCCTCCCTGTTCAGGTCGCCTTTGCTGCCGTAGACGGCGCCAAAGACGGGCAGGTCAGGGTTGACGTCAGCGATGTAGTCGGCCTCCGCTCCGAGCTTGGCGGAGAGCCCGCAGAGCTTCTCGGGCGCGATGGTAAGAAGGACCTGCTGAGCAAGGGCGCCGGACGGGGCGATGCGATCGATGTCGGCGGGTATCTCCACCTCGCGGCCACAGGAGTCGGTGAACGTCCTGGTGCTGGCCTGCTCGCTCGCAGCCTGCTCGCCCGAGTCGCCGGGCTGTGCCTGGCCGCCGCAGGCGGAGAGGCCCAAGGCGGCGCCCATGCCGAGGGTGCCGGCGAGCATCGTCGCGAAAACCCTTCTGGAAATGCTGCTGCTCTTCAAGGAAAGCTCCTTTCGTCTTGTTGCGCGGCCCGCGGCCATGGTGCGCGGGCGTCCGAGTACCTATGCTGTCCGCCGCGCGAGCGCGTCAGCCGCGCCTGCCGCGCGGGGCCGCCTCCCGCCCTCTGCCGTCGTCTTCGAGCGCCGAGGCGGGAACGACGGCGCGCGCCCGGTCGCCGAAGAGCGGGCATACGCGCACATCGACGCCGTAGAGCTCGCTTACGTGCTCCTGCGTGACGACGTCTGCGGGCAAGCCCTGCGCGTAGACGCCGCCGTCCTGCATGGCGAGCACGCGGTCGGCGTAGAGGTAGGCCTGGTCGGGCTGGTGCATGGACAAAAGCACCGAGCGCCCCTCGGCGCTGAGCTCGCGAACGAGGCCGAGTACGCGGGAGGTGTTGGCGAAGTCGAGGGCGCTCGTGGGCTCGTCCATGACGATCGCGCGGGAGTCCTGCGCGATGGCGCGGGCCACGAGCGCGAGCTGCTGCTGGCCGCCCGAGAGCTGCGTGATTGGCCGGTGCGCGAGCTCGGCGATGCCGACGCGCTCGAGGGCCTCCATCGCGCGCGCCTCGTGGCGGCGGGTGGGGGAGCGCATCATGCCGAGGTCGGTGCCGCAGGCCATGAGGACGAGGTCGACGACCTCGTAGTCGAAGATGTTGGCGTGGGCCTGGGGGATGTAGGCGAGCTCGCGGGCACGCTGCGCCACGCTCAGGCGAGCGATGTCCTTGCCGTTGACCTCGATCGTGCCGGAGTAGCCCGCGGCCACGCCGAGGATGCAGCGGAACAGCGTGGTCTTGCCGACGCCGTTGGGGCCGAGGACGACGGTGAGCGTGGCGTCGGGCACCTCAAAGTCGATGTCGCGCAGGACCCGGTGCGCGCCGTAGGAGAACGAGAGCCCTTTGACCTTAATGCTCATATGCGCTTCCCCCTCGTGATGAGCCACATAAAGAAGGGCGCGCCGACGAAGGCGGTGAGGATGCCGATGGGGATCTCGGCGGTGGTGGCCATGCGGGCGATGTCGTCGACGATGAGCAGGAACGTGCCGCCGAGCAGCATGCTCGCGGGAAGCAGGCGGCGGTAGTCGGCGCCCACGAGGCTGCGCGCGAGGTGCGGGACCACGAGGCCGACCCAGCCGATGATGCCCGAGACCGAGACGCAGGAGGCCACGATGATGGTGGCGAGCACGATCGCGACCGAGCGGACGCGCGGGGCGTCGACGCCCATCGAGACGGCCTCGTCGTCTCCCATGGTGAGCGCGTTTAAGCGCCAGCGCAGGGCAAGAAGCCCGATGTTGCCGATGACGACGGGGCAGGCGATGAGGAGCACGTCGCGCTGGCTCGCGGAGGTGAGCGAGCCCATGAGCCAAAACGTGATGGCTTGGAGCTGCGAGGTCGGGTCGGCGACGAGCTTGACGAAGCTCACGCCCGCGTTGAACAGCGAGCTCACCATGACGCCGGCGAGCACCGTCACGAGGATGCGGTTGCCGCGCGAGAACTTGCTGACCAGAAGCACCACGGCGACCGAGAGCATGGAGAACGCGAAGGCGGTGACCGAGATGGCGAGGGAGGAAGCGCCGTACAGGATGGCCAGGCACGCGCCGAACGCGGCTCCCTGGGAGGCGCCGAGGAAGTCGGGCGAGACGAGCGGGTTCTGGAAAATGCCCTGGAAGGCGGCGCCGGCAGACGAGAGCGAGCAGCCCACCATGATCGCGAGGGCCACACGGGGCAGGCGCACCCGGAAAAAGAGCGTCTCCTGCTGGTCGGTCCAGGTCTGCTCCATGGGGGCGACGCGGCTGGCGAGCATGCGGCAGACGTCTGCGACGGACATGTCGTAGCGGCCGAGCATGAGCGAGGCCGCGGCGGCGGCCGCGAGCGCGATGGCGAGCGCCGCGATGACGGCTTCGGGACGGTGCCTGCCCTTGGTGTCCATGCGCCCAGCTCCTTCGCGTTGAATCCGGAAAACTACAACGAATCAAACAAAGTGTAAGGCAATGGAGGATAAACTCAACAGAATGTTTGGCGAACGGTAGCGCAGCGCGCCTGGGGCGCTGCCCTTGACAAGAAAAGCCCCGTCCGCTCCTGCCGCCGGGTTGCCCGGGCAGATGCGGACGGGGCTTCTTGCCGTCCTTGGGATATAAGGGCGCGGGCAGGCTTCCTACTCGGCAACCTCGAGCAGCTCGATGTTGAAGTTGAGGTCCTTGCCGGCCATCTCGTGGTTCATGTCGAAGGTGATGTTGCCGTCCTCGACCTTTGCCACGGTGGCGGGGAAGGGCTGGCCGCTGGGGGAGGCGAGCATGACCTTGTCGCCGGTGCTGAGGTTCTCGGCGCCGGGGAGCATGCTCACGGGGACGGTCTGCATGAGGTCGTTGCGGCGCTCGCCGTAGGCCTCGGCGGCGGGGATGTGGACGTCGACGACCTGGCCGACCTCCATGTCCTTGACGGCGGCGTCGAATCCCTTGATCATCTGGCCGGCCATGCAGGTGAACTCAAGCGGCTCGTTGCGGTCGCGGCTGGAGTCGAACTTCGTGCCGTCGTCCAGGGTGCCGACGTAGTGGACCTTGACCTTCTTGCCTTCGTTGCTCATAAAAAGCTCCTTGTGCTCGGTTTGTTCATACAGGCTCGCAGTATACCCGAGTCTTGGGCGGGATGCCGGGGCTCGCGTTGCCGGCTGAAAGCGAATACCTCAGCCGACTTTTTCTCGCTTTGGGGTAGGATGTAAAAGTTAACTATGGCTATCAATTGGCGCGGGGCAGCGGCAGCCGCGCGGATTCGGAGCGGACAACTATGATGGACAAACGGCTCTTGGCCCTGGTGCCCGAGGCCATGCGCCACGTCATCGCAACGGTCGTGTGGCAGTGGGTGGGGCTTCTGGGCAACGCGGCGATGGTGTGGGTCATCGCCCGAGTGCTCGCGGCCCTGGCTGGCGGCGGGACGGTCCCCGCGTCGGCGCTGCCCATTCTGAGCGGCGGAATCGTGGCACGGACCATCTCCGCGCGCCTCGCGGCCCGCGAGAGCTTCGTCGCCTCCCAGGGCGTGAAGAAGACCCTGCGCCGCCGCATCTACGAGAAGCTCCTCACGCTCGGGCCCGACTACGTCGAGTCGGTGCCGACGGCCGAGGTCGTGCAGCTCTCCGTCGAGGGATGCGAGCAACTGGAGACCTACTTCGGGCAGTATTTGCCGCAGCTCTTCTATGCGGTGCTCGCGCCCGCCACGCTCTTCTTTATGGTCGCGCCCGTGTGCCTGCCCGCCGCGGTCGTGCTGCTTTTGTGCGTGCCGCTCATCCCCGTGGCCATCGTCGCCGTCCAGAAGGTGGCCAAGCGCATCCTCGGCGACTACTGGGACCAGTACGCCGAGCTCGGCGACAGCTTTCTCGAGAACCTCCAGGGCCTGACGACGCTCAAGATCTACCAGGCCGACGCCGCCCGCCACGAGGCCATGAACGCCGAGGCCGAGAGGTTCCGCGTCGTCACGATGAAGGTCCTCTCGATGCAGCTCAACTCCATCATCGTCATGGACATCGTCGCGCTCGGCGGCGCCGTGGCCGGCATGGCCGTGGCGCTCGCCTTCGCGGCTGCCGGCGCGGTGGACCTGTTCGGATGCCTCTTCATCATCCTCATCTCGGCGGACTTCTTTGTTCCTATGCGCCAGCTCGGCTCGTACTTCCATGTCGCCATGAACGGCATCGCCGCGAGCGAGAAGATCTTCCGCCTGATCGGCCTACCCGACCCCGCGCCGCGACCGCTGCTCCCTGAGCGCGGCGACCACTTCTCGATGGGTCGCGTGAGCTTTTCTTACAAAGAAGGGCGCCGAGTCCTCGATAACGTGGACATCGACGTGCCGTCGGTGGGCCTCACCGCCATCGTGGGCGAGTCGGGCAGCGGCAAGTCCACGGTCGCGGCCCTTCTTTCCGGGCGCTACGACGACTACGAGGGCAACGTCTTTCTCGGCGGCAAGCAGGTACGCGACATCGACCGCGCGGCGCTTGCCCGCTACGTGACCGTCGTCGGGCTCCAGGCTCGCCTCTTTGCCGGCACCGTCGCGGACAACCTGCGCATGGCGGCTCCCGATGCGACTGACGAGGAGCTGTGGCAGGTCCTCGAGCTCGCGCGCCTCGCGGACTTTCTGCGCGAGCAGGATGGGCTGGGCACGAGGCTTGCGGAGAACGCGGCCAACCTCTCGGGCGGCCAGCGGCAGTGCCTGAGTCTTGCGCGCGCCATCCTGCACAACAGCCCCGTCTATATCTTCGACGAGGCCACGAGCAACGTGGACGTCGAGTCCGAGCAAGACATCATGGATGCCGTCTGCGGCCTTGCGCGGTACAAGGCCGTCATCGTGATCTCTCACCGCCTGGCAAACGCCGTGCCCGCCCGCCGTATCTACGTCCTCGACCACGGCGTGCTCGCCGGCGCGGGCACGCACGAGGAGCTTTTGGCCGGGTGCGAGGCCTATGGCGCGCTGTGGAACGCGCAGGCGGAGCTCGAGAAGCTCTCGGCGGGTGACGCCGCCATGGATGCCGTCGCCGATTCCGAGGAGGTGGGCGCCGATGAATAGCGGCGCAAAAAAGCCCATGGGCAACGCCCGCGTCATGTGGAGGATGCTGGGGCTCGCCAAGCCGCTCGCCGGCTGGATGGTCATTGCCGTGACCTGCGGCGTCGCGGGGTTCTGTTGCGCCACGGGCATTCCCGTGCTCGCCGCGGCCGCGGCGCTCTCCGCGTGCGGGGCGGCGCCGGCGACCTTGCCGCTTGCCGGCGCGGTGGCCGTTCTCGCCGCATTGGCGGTCGCCCGCGGCGTGCTGCACTTCATCGAGCAGCGCTGCAACCACTACATCGCGTTCAGGCTGCTCGCCCACGTGCGCGACCTGGTGTTTAGCGCCTTGCGACGCCTGACCCCCGCCAAGCTTGCCGGCGCCGACCGCGGCGACCTCGTCTCGACCGTGACGGCCGACGTGGAGCTGCTCGAGGTCTTCTATGCCCACACCATCAGCCCCATCTGCATCGCCGTGCTCATGGCGTGCGCCATGGGGGCGTTTCTGGGCACCGTGGCCGGCCCGCTTCCGGCGGCGGTCGCACTTGGCTCGTACGCCGTGGTGGGCGTGGCCGTGCCGGTGCTCGTCTCGCGCTCGTCGGGGGAGGGCGGCCAGCGCAGCCGCGACCTCGCCGGCTCGCTCTCGAGCTTCGTCCTCGAGGGGCTGCGCGGCCTGGACGAGGTCCTGCAGTACGGCGCCGGCGCGCGTCGGCTGGCCGAGCTCGACGAGCGCAGCGACGAGCTGATCGCCGCGCAGCGCGAGCTCCGCGGGCGCGCCGCCCAGGGCCAGGCCGCGACCACGGGCCTCATCATGGTCCTGAGCTGCCTGCAGATGATCCTGTGCATCGAGCTTGCCGCCGCAGGCGCCGTTACCGCCGGGGGCGCCGTCCTGGCCACGGTGGCCACGTTCAGCTCCTTCGGGCCCTTCGTCGCCCTGGCCAACCTCGGCTCCACGCTACAGGGGACGCTGGCGTCGGGGCGCCGCGTGATCGCGATCCTGGACGAGGAGCCTCAGGTGGCCGAGGTGCCCGATGCCGAGGGGGCTCACCCGGGCTTTGACGGCGCCGCCGCCGAGCACGTGGGCTTCAGTTACGGCGAGGAGCGCATTCTCGACGACGTGAGCGTTCAGGTCGAGCCTGGCCAGATCGTGGGCATCCAGGGCCGCTCCGGCTCGGGCAAGTCCACGCTGTGCCGCCTGCTCATGCGCTTCTGGGACGTCGGCGAGGGGCGCGTGACGCTCTCCGGCGAGGATGTGCGCGGCGTGGCGACGAGCGCGCTGCGCGACGCCGAGGCGTTCGTGGAGCAGGACACCTACCTCTTCCACGACAGCGTTCGCGACAACCTGCTCGTGGCAAAGCCTGGCGCCACCGACGAGGAGCTCGTGGCGGCGTGCCGCGCGGCCAGCGTCCACGACTTCATCGAGAGCCTGCCGCACGGCTACGACACGATGGTCGGCGAGCTCGGCGAGACGCTCTCGGGCGGCGAGCGCCAGCGCCTTGGCCTTGCCCGCGCCTTCCTCCATGACGCGCCGCTGCTTTTGCTCGACGAGCCCACGAGCAACCTCGACTCGCTCAACGAGGGGCAGATCCTGCGCACCTTGACCGAGCAGCGCGGCCAGCGCGCCGTCGTGCTTATCAGCCACCGCCCGTCCACCATGGCCATCGCCGACAAGACCTACGCGATGGACAGCGGCCGCGTGAGCTAGGGGGTGTCATGACAAAACAGCTCACCTTCGAGGCCGTGGAGGCCAAGCGCGGCCGGGAGCGTGCGGTCGTCACGCAGATGATCGCCGTGTACTGCCACGGCAACCACGGCACGCGCCGCGGCGAGCTCTGCCGCGACTGCGTGGCGCTCACCGACTACGTCGAGACGCGCATCGGCCGCTGCCCCTTCATGGCCACAAAGACGTTCTGCTCCCAGTGCCGCGTGCACTGCTACGCGCCCGCGCAACGCGCCGCCATCAAGGACGTCATGCGCTACGCCGGCCCGCGCATGCTGCTGCGCCATCCCGTGATGACCATCCACCACGGCATCGACACCCTCCGCGCGAAGCGGGAATAGCTCGACGCGTGCTTCTCGGGGCGCTCGATCAAAGACGGGCAATTGTCGCTAAAAGTTGAGGAACAAATAACCGCGCTACACTGGTATGCACTGACCGCGAGGGTTGGCGGTCGCCTGGATATACGAGGGGAGCGCGGCATGGGCTGCGATTGCGATAAGAACAATGGGTTTATCGGCGTCTTTGATTCCGGCGTGGGCGGCATCAGCGTGCTCAAGTCGCTCGTCGCGGAGCTTCCCGGCGAGGACTTCCATTACTTCGGCGACTCCGCGAACGCCCCGTACGGCGAGAAGACCGAGCAGCAGGTGTGCGAGCTTTCGCGCGCGATCGTCGACCGCTTCGTCGCCGATGGCGCGAAGGCCATCGTTATCGCGTGCAACACGGCGACCTCCGCCGCGGGCCCGAGCCTGCGCGCCGCGTATTCCGACCTGCCCATCATCGGCATCGAGCCCGCGCTCAAGCCCGCCACCGAGGCGCCCGACCACGGGCGCATCCTCGTCATGGCCACCGACATCACCTTGAGCCTCGACAAGTACCATGAGCTCGCCGAGACCTACGGCAAGGGCTGCGAGGTCATCTCGGTCCCGTGCCCGGGCCTCGCCGGCCGCATCGAGCACGGCGACCTTGAGGCCTCTGACCTCGTCGAGATGATCCGCGGCTACGTGGGGTCGTTCGCAGGGACCGTGGGCTCGGTGGTCCTCGGCTGCACGCACTATCCGTTCGTCCGCAGGCAGATTGCCGAGGTCTTAGGCGATGGGGTCAAGTTCTACGACGGCGGTGCGGGAACCGCCCGCCAGCTCCGCAAGCGCTTGACCGACTGCGGGCTGCTCGCGCCCGAGGGGCACGCGGGCGCCGTCGAGCTCGCCTCCAGCAAAGATACCGCGGCAGAGCTCGAGCTCTACCGCGAGTTCCTCGGCTACGAGCTGTAGACGCCCGGCCGCGCTTCTTGCCAACAAAGCGTGCGCTGAGTGACGGTTTTGGCCCCCGAAGGGCGCGATTGTGTCGCTATCCGCACGCTTTGCCGGCAAGAAGTGCCGCGCGATTGGCATACGGTCCCGAACGGGACGACCCATCGACGCAAATAGCGCCGCCGCGAAACTGCTGCGTAGATCGGAAG